>Ga0206679_10000184_pt1 | contig 50012 bp, 38 predicted proteins | sample M110012015metaG_FD_155464 | JGI IMG/M metagenome (GOLD analysis project Ga0206679, IMG submission 155464) | Ammonia-oxidizing marine archaeal communities from Monterey Bay, California, United States - M1 100m 12015 | ecosystem: Environmental > Aquatic > Marine > Intertidal zone | place: USA...
TATTATCGAAGCTGAGGAGTTAAGTGGTGATGGTGTTGAATACGAATGGACGTTTAACACACCTCCTTTCTCGTACTCAGGTTCAACAACTCCAGAGATTATTTTCGAAAATCCAGGGATGTATGTGATTCAGTTAGAAGTAACTGGCGAACTAGGTTGCGTAAATAATGATACTGAAGTTGTAACTGTTTTTGATAGTCCAAACGTGGAGTTTTCTGTAGACAGTGTCTGTGAAGGAAATATTAGTTCTTTCACGAACTTATCAACCATGTCTGAAACTCCAATTGATTTAACATGGTCTTTCGGAGATGGTGAGATTTCTAACGAACAAAACCCACAACACACCTACTCATCACCGGGGGAATATGAAGTTTCCTTAGAAATAAGTAATACTCACTGTACTAACTCTATTTCACATACAGCTTTTGTTGATGTAACACCCGTAATATCAGCTTCTTCAGACATCACATCTGGTTGCTCACCATTAACGGTCAATTTTGAAGCCACCAATGATGAAAATTCTACAATAACTTGGGACTTCGGAGACAATCAAAGTTCTAACAACTCAAATGAGGAGCACACTTACATAAACGAAAATATTGACGCTTATGGAACTACTTTTATCATATCCGCTACAGCAACAAGCTTATCAGGTTGTGTTGCAATAGACACTCTAGAAGTAACCGCGTTGAAAAGTGCTATTGCATCTATTACCTCATCAGGTAATGGTTGTGCTCCTTTGAGCACAACGTTTACGAACAACTCTGAAAACGCCACTAATTATTCTTGGGATTTTTCTGACGGAAATATTAGTAGTGACTTTGAACCTCTTCACACCTTTGAAAACACGTCTGACGATCTCACATCATACCCCGTTGAGCTTATAGCAATAGCTGAAAATGGATGTAATGACAGCATAACGGTCGTCATTAGTGCTTTCCCTGAATTAATCATTGACATTTCACTTTCTCAGAATGAAGGATGTTCTCCTTTTTTAGTTCAAACTCCATTCATTGAAAACGCTCCCCAAATTACCTGGAGCTTTGGTGACGATTCTAACGATTCTTATACCCAAATGGTTTCTCACGTTTATACAAACGAAAGCAACAACACACAGACTTTCACTCTTAGCGCTGTAGGCGTATCTGAATACGGATGTGTTGGTGAGTATTCGTCATTAATTAATGTCAATCCTCAGCCAATTGCTCAGTTTATGACAGACATTTCTGAAGGGTGTTCTCCCTTTGTTGTAACTATTCTTGATAACAGCACACAGGCAGATCTATACTGGAGTTATGGTGATGGTGTTAACGGCTTTGGGTTTAATGGTGAAATGCATCAGTATAGTTTTCAGAATCTTGGAGAAGAAACAATCACACAAGAAATAAGCTTAACAGCTATCGGAGACGGTGGATGTGTTGACACGCAAAGCATAGAGATCGATATTTTCCCTGAAGTAATCTCTCAATTTAGTGCAACACCGTCGTCTTGCTCTCCTTTTATCGCTACTTTCATAAATGAAAGTTCTGAAAACCAGACTTACAGCTGGGAGTTTGGTGATGGAGTAATCAGTGAAGACGAAAACCCAACACATATCTTCAATAACCCTAGCTCAATTGATGATGCTTATTATAATGTAACTCTTACAGTAACATCTGAAATGGGTTGTAGTAATGTCTCTACAGAAATAATCTCAGCTCTTGCTACTCCTGCAGCTAATATTTCCCTCTCTCAATCAGCAGGTTGCGGAAGTTTTTATTCTATCGCTGAAGCACAGGGTGGGGAAGGCTATGATTACCAGTGGACATTTAGCATGGATCCATACACACATAGTGGAATCACAACACCAGAGCTTTTATTCAACAACCCTGGAACTTACGAGATACAACTCGAAGTTACTGCTGCAAATGGCTGTACGTACGAGAACTCTGAGTCGGTTAACGTTTATGAAATTCCCACTGTAAACTTTTCTGTAGAAGATGTATGTCAAGGCACTCCGAGTGAGTTTACAGATTTAACAACAATAAATGCAGAAGATGAGATTGTAGAATGGATTTGGAATTTTGGAAATGGTGAAGTTTCTAACGAGCAAAGCCCTAATTATATCTATAATACTGCTGGATTATTTAACGTTGAACTCGAAATTATTACGAATTTATGTAGCGCAGTTTTTAACTCTACTACCTACGTTGAGGAAATTCCTTCATTGATTGCATCTTCTGACATTACAGGCGGCTGCTCTCCAGTAATCATTAATTTTGAAGCCCAAACCAATGATGATTCTTCTATTTTATGGGACTTCGGAGATAATCAAAGCTCGAACAACTCAAATGAAGAACACACTTACCTAAACGAAAATATTGATACTAACGGGACCACATTTGTTGTGACTGCAACCGCGACAAGCCCTATGGGATGTATTGCCATTGACACTTTAGAAATTTCCGCACTGAAAGGTGTAATCGCATCTATTACTTCATCAGGTAATGGTTGTGCTCCTTTGAACACAACGTTTACGAACAACTCAGAAAATGCCTCTGATTATTTTTGGGATTTTTATGACGGGGATGTTAGTAGTGACTTTGAGCCTGTTCACACCTTTGAAAATACGTCAGACGATCTCGCATCATACCCAGTTGAGCTTATAGCAATCTCTGAAAATGGATGTAGTGACACTACTATAGTTAATATCACAGTTTACCCCGAAATGGTAGCTCAGTTCAGCTCTCCTCAAGCTTCATGCGCTCCTTTTGAAGTAGAATTTACAAATGAAAGCTCTGAAAATGAGTCATATGAATGGACTTTTGGCGATGGAGACATGAGTACAGAATTAAATCCAATACATACCTTTTCTATCGAAAACACGGGTGATGACGAGATATTTACTGTAGAATTAACCGTTACCTCTGAGTACGGATGTAGTAACACCGCAACAAGTGAAATAGAAGTATTTGCGACACCAGTTGTAGACTTTCACGTTACTCCAATCACGCAAACATTTCCTAGCACAACAGTAGTAATTGAAGATCTATCTACATTTGGATCATCTAGCTCAATTCTTTGGAACTTTGGTGATGGTAACATTTTCACAAATGAAAATCCTGGAGAACATACTTATGGCACTTGGGGTGTTTTCTCTATCTCAGTAATTATCAGTAATGAGTATTGCTCTGACGATGGTGTAGAGACTATTAACATTATATCTCCAACACCTGAGCTTGCTTTTATAGGTCGTGGAGAAGGCTGCGCTCCCTTTACGGTTAACTTTACAAACATGTCTCAGTACGCAAATAACTACAAATGGCATTTCGGTGATGGAACAACTGTATTATCTGAAAATGCAACTCATACATTTAACGAAGCTGGAACATATGATATTACTCTTGAGGCTATAAGTTATGATGGAGTTTTAGTAGAAGAGACTCAATATGCCTCTGTAACCGTTTTCCCACGTGCTCAATCTGACTTCTCCCTTTTCCCTACAGAAGTTTTTGCTCCAGGCGAGCCTATTCAGTTCTATAATTTATCTACGGATGCTGATGAGTTTGTTTGGTACTTCGGGGACGGAGAGACCTCTTCAGATGAAAACCCAACGTATGAGTACACAAACGCTGGTAACTACAGTGTCACCTTAACCGCTAACAATGAGTGGGGATGTTCGAGTACTTTCTCTTATGAAAATGCTGTGACAGCTATAAATGGCGGATTACTCGTTTTTCCTACTGCATTCACACCTATTTCAGGTGGAGGAAATGGAGGTGTATACGATTTACAAGCATATAACAACGATGTTTTTAGACCTTTACACGGTGGAGTTTTAGATTTCGAAGTCTTTGTCTTCAATAAGTATGGCGAACAAATCTTTTACTCATCAGATATCAATATTGGTTGGGATGGGTATGTAGATGGAATACTAGCCGCTCAGGACGTATATGCATACAAAGCAATTGCAACGCTAAGTGATGGTACTATTGTAGAAAAGGCAGGTACTGTTACCTTAATCTCTAAATAAATAAATAAATGATTTTGTAACCTTTTGTGAGTTGGTGTCGTAAAAGGAGGTATGAATATCATTATTAACTTAAGATCAGTGAATAATCTGTTAACTACTATCATAGTATTAAACTTTGTTTTATTTACATCGTCAGCAACTGCACAAGACTTGCATTTTACGCAATTCAATGCAGCTCCAACATCCATAAATCCTGGATATGCTGGTGCTGCTGATCAAGCAAGGGCTGTGAGTCTTTACAGATCCCAATGGGTAAATTTACCCCAAGCTTATACTGGTTTTCATTTCTCTTATGATAGGCCTCTATTGAACCAAAGCGCCGGAATAGGTGTTCTTGTAAGTCATGAAGAAGCAGGTGCAGGTGCCCTTAGTTCTTCACGTATCGCTTTTCAGTACGCATATGAATTTAAAATTGGCTCGCGAACATATATTCGTCCTGCTTTACAAGGTGGAATAGTAAGTAGATCTGTAAACTTATCAGATCTAACATTCATGGATCAAATCCTTAGAGAAGACGCTGAAACAACTCTTGAAGGTGGTATAATAACTGGAAAACAATACGCGGATCTGGGAACGGGAGTGCTTATGGTAGGTAAAGGATTTTGGTTGGGTGCTTCTGCTGACCATTTAAATAAACCAAACTCAAGCCTAAGTTGTAATTACATTGAGAGATTAGACATAAAACTTTCCGCCCATGGTGGAGGACGCATCCCATTACTTCGTGGCCCAAAATCTAAATATGCAAAAGATATAGTCGTGGCTTTTAACTACACTAAGCAAGGAAATATTGACCAATTCGATATAGGTACATATTACGATTTAGATTTCATGACTCTTGGCGTTTGGTATAGAGGAATCCCTTTATTACAAAAGGCTGCAGATGAATCTATAGATGTCGATGCTGTGAGTTTTATCTTTGGATTTGGAAATAACATTTGGCATATCGGGTATAGCTACGATATCACCCTTAGTAAATTAGGTACTTTTTCATCTGGAGGATCTCATGAATTATCCCTAAAATACATGTGGGACGTTGCAAGAAAGGATACACAACCAAAATCTCCTCCTTGCGTACAATTTTAGATCTGCCTTTTCAGGATTTACCCATCGAGATTTGATTCACTTCTGGTTCAAGTTGAATATTGTATTTTTCCTTCACAGATTGCATTATGTCTTCTGCTAAAGCCCAAACCTCCTTTCCTGTCGCTCCTCCATTATTAACTAAAACCAGAGCTTGGTGCTCGTGAACCCCGTGGGTTCCCCTATCGTGACCTCTCCAGCCAGAAGTGTCGATAAGCCAGCCAGCCGCTAACTTCACCATCTCTCCTTCTAGAGGATAATTAGGTATTTCAGGGTATTCCTCTTTTAGCTTATTAAAATAATCTTTTTTTACAATAGGATTTTTAAAGAAAGAGCCAGCATTTCCTATAACGTCAGGGTTAGGTAACTTAGAATTTCTTATCTTAATTACAGCTTTCGCAACATCAAGATGAGTTAAATCCATCTTATTTATTTCGGAAATCTCATCCTCAATTGCCCCATAGCTCGTTTTAAGAGGAGATTCGCGATCAAGATTATATGCAACTCTAACGATTACCCATTCTCCCTTCAACTCTCTTTTAAAAACAGACTCTCTATAGTCAAGTTTACATTCCTTGAGATTAAATCGCTTTAGATGACACGTTTTAATTTCTATCGCTTCTAGCCATGAGAAGACATCTTTTATCTCAACGCCATAAGCCCCAATGTTCTGCATAGGGCTAGCTCCAACACAACCAGGGATTAAAGCTAAGTTTTCAAGGCCTCCCCAACCATTTGCTAAGGATTTCAATACGAATTCATGCCAATCCTCGCCAGCCTCTACAACAACTTCAAGTCTTCTTCCATCATCGCTTAATACATCTACTCCTTTACTGTTAATCTTAATTACTAATCCTTCAAAGTCATTGTGAAAAAGCATATTGCTTCCTCCACCAAGTATTAAAATATCTAACTTATTGTTTTTCGCATAAAGGATAGCTTCCCTTATCTCATCGTCTTTCTCAACTTCAACATAGTGACTCGCTAAAGCAGGAACATGAAAAGTTAAGGAAGAAGTTAAATCTACTTGAGTTTCTACTTTCAATCAATTGATCTTATTCTTGGTTTGTGAAAACCAAAGGTGTGCCACTCCAAGAATGAATGGAGTATTAAACATTAATAAAAAAAATCTATTAGAGTCGGACAAATTTTGTCATTTTTTCCTATCTAAATGATGTCTAAAGCTACAATACAAATGGTAAAAATAATACCTTAGCATCGTGACTTTAGAAAAAACAAATCATAAAATAAAAGAGCAAGCTCTTGCTTTAATGGAGTCCCAAAGTTGGAAAGAAGCACTCGAAAAATGGGAGGTTTGGTTTCGTGAAACTCAAAACTCTCATGAAGATGCTAACGCTTTACACGATAGAGCTATCTGCAAATACCACCTATCTGATACGGTTTCCGCGATAAAGGATCTAGACGCTGCCGCTAAATTACAGCCAGAATATGGATACCGATTCTCTTCACGCGCCTGGATGAAGCAAGCTAGTGGAGACACCGAAGGTGCGATTTCTGATTATAAAATTGCGATTAAACTTGAACCAGAAGATGTCGTGAATCAAAATAACCTCGGGATGCTAGAAGAGTCAAAAGGGTATAAAAGCCAAGCGGTTAAGCGATATAAAATTGCTGATGGTGCAAATAAAAAAACAGTACAGAAAACGGAAGTCCATGAGACTAAAACAATTTTCAGCGAAATGAAAAGTGTTTATCGGAGTAAAGAATCTCTGAAAGATTGGTTCAAATTCATTCTAAATGGGTTTACCTTAAAGGACTGAATTAACACTTTGACAGTGACTCAAAAACATTTACCTACCCTTAGCGAGACTTCTTTTTTAGAAGAACTCGCACTTACTATTCTCAACAATAAAAACATGGGAGCATGTGCTGTCGTACTGCCAAGCTTCAGATCTGTAAATACATTTAAAAGGGTGTTTGCTAGAAAAGCTACGAAAGCTTGTCGAATGCCACAAGTAATGACTTTAGGAGCTTTTATGGAAGGTAATGGTGAGTTTCAAATAGCTGACAATCTTGAGATTTTAGCGAGGTTGTATCAAGTACAGTTAAACTATACTAAGGAGAAAAAAGACTTTGGCTTATTTTTGAATTGGGGTTCGGTAGCTCTGGCAGACTTCCACCAGATTGACCATCATATGAAAGATGCAAATCAGGTGTTTAAAAACCTAAGAGATATTAAGGAAATTGAGGAGTGGAGTTTTGAAACTTCTAAGGAACTTACTGAAGACCAAATCTCTTTTATGAATCAGTGGGATAGACTTCCGCACCTCTATAAAGATCTCCATGAAAGGCTGAAGACTGATGGAATGACGACAAAAGCGATGCTGAGTTGGGATGTAGCTAAAAAAGGAAATGTTCAAAAATACAAGACTGTTTATGCCGCTGGACTTGCGGCTATCACACCTAGCGAAAAACTGTATCTAACGAAATGGCACGAAGCGGGAAAGCTCATTTTTCTTCCAGATGCAGATGTGTCCTATGTCAATGATGCTCAAATTGAAGCTGGATATTTTATTAGAGAGCTTCGTGAATTTCCTTACAATATCCCTGATAAAATATCGCAATCACCTCCAGATATAGAGATAATAGGATGTAGTTCCGTCATGAGTTCTTGTCAGCTTGTACGCCAAATCGTACTTGAACTCAGTGAAGATGAGAAAAATAAAACTGTAATTGTATTGCCCGATGCTGGAACCCTTCCTGTTTTATTACAAGCACTCCCTAACAATGAGGTCGGCTATAATGTTACAATGGGGCTAAGCATTCGTGAAACTCCTATCTCACCTTTCTTAAATCTCATTGACAGAATGACTTCACGATCGGATAGAGGGTGGAGATTTGAAGAGCTCGTCTCTCTATCGAGCCAACAGGTTATTTTAGAATATACGGAAAAGACAACTTCGTTTAAATTTGATTCTACAAATTCGTTACACGAATTGGCTAAAAGGAATTCAGGTTGGGTATCTATGACAACCATTGAGGAAATTTCTGATGGAACTTTTTATTCGCTTTTACAAGACCTTGTACCATTAAAATCTCAAGGAGCGAAAGAATTTCTTAGAGGATTAGATGATTTTTCCCGTAAAATCGAGGTGAACCTAAAGGATAGTAAAAATCCTTGGATTAAAGCAGGTTGGACAAGTGTTAGAAAAGTGGTGAGTATTATGCTCCGCTTACAATCCGATCTCAATCCATGTAATAGTGCGAGTGATGTGCGGGCATTAATGCATAAACTACTTGCAGGTGAGAAGATAAATCTTATAGGTGAACCTGCAAGAGGGTTACAAATAATGGGGCTTACGGAAACTCGATCCCTAGACTATGATAGGGTAATAATAATGGATTGTAACGAGGGGATACTACCTAAGCATGAAATTATTGATAGCTATCTGCCTGCAGATTTAAAGTATTCTATCAATATGCCAGGTAGGCATGAACGAGAAGCCGCCTACGCTTACAGCGTTTACCGACTTTTAAATCGTTCCGCTAAAGTCCAACTTTTATATCGAACTAGCGGAAAGGATTCTGAAGAAATGAGCCGATATATTCTACAATTTATTCATTCTTATAAACCTGTAAAAGACAAGCTTACGAAATCACTTTTCAGTATGCCAAGCCCTAAAGTCCGGCCAGAAATACCTAAAATTGAGCTTACTGAAAAAATGAGAGAAAGAATCGAGGTTTGGGCCAAAGAGGGGATATCCCCCTCGGCATTAAACAAACTCCTTTCATGCGAAAGAAACTTTATTTACAGGTATTTGTTGAGACTTTTAGAACCAAATGAATTGGAAGAAAGTATTGAGAGTAGCACTTTAGGCTCGATTGTGCACCACGTATTTGAACACGGATTAAACAAAGCTCTCAAGCAAACATTGCAACCTCATCATATTAAATCCATTCTTAAAAATATAGACAACTTTTTAGATAATGCTGTTGATCATTGCTATAAACATGGGGTTTCAGATAGTGGTGAAAATCTATTATTAATACGTTCTGCAAAGTCAACAATTAAGAAGATTTTAAACCAAGAACTTTTAGAATTGAATAAGGGAAAAACTGATCCCATTACAATTACCGGATTAGAGGATTCTTTCGAAGCTACATATACCTTAGTTGACGGTGGGGAAGTTAAATTTTTCGGATATGCTGACAGATTAGAGGATGTCGCTGGAGTAACCAGGGTTGTCGATTACAAAACAGGAATTACTACCCAAACTGATTTGAATTTAAAGGTAGATTGGGATATTGACGGAGGAAAACTCGACAAAGGAAACGCCTCAAAAGCTCTTCAACTTCTTGTTTATTGCGCAATACTTCTCAATGATGAATCTCTCAGTGAGGTTAAAGCTTCTATACGATCAGGTAGAAATGCTCGTTCAGGATTACTTAACTTAAAAATAGGTAAACGCACAGAAATAAATCGTGATGATATAGATATGTTGATAGATTGGATATCAAATAGATTGTCTAACTTTAAGGAAGATGGTAGAGAAATTTCTCACAACGAAGATTCTCACTATTGTGAATACTGTGTTGTCCTTGACCCGCCTATAATTTCTTATTAATCTAATTAATTTGAAACCTATAACAAAAAATAAAAAGGTGTTAATCATCACCTATTACTGGCCTCCATCAGGAGGAGCTGGGGTTCAACGATGGTTGAAATTCTCTAAATATCTACCTGAATTTGGGTGGGATCCTGTTGTTTTTACTCCTGAGAACCCAGATGTCCCCGTGGAGGATATAACTTTATTAGGAGAAGTCTCATCTTTAGTCCAAGTTCTTAAGATTCCTATTTTTGAGCCTTCAAGAGTAGTCTCTTTGTTTGGGAGAAAAATGTCAACCACAAGGATGGGGGCTTCAACCAAATCTAATAATAAAACCTCAATTATTAAAGGTTTCATCAGTTGGGTTAGAGGGAATATCTTTGTTCCTGACGCTAGAGTAACTTGGGTTAAACCTGCTGTTAAGTTTGTAAACAGATGGATAAGTGAAAACCACATAGATGCAATAATTACAACTGGACCACCCCACAGCATGCACCTCATAGGATTGGGGGTGAAAAAAACGTATCCGGAATTAAAATGGATTTCTGATTTTAGAGATCCATGGTCGGATATGGACTACTTGGATGACTTTAAGATGGGTAATCGAGCTAAAAGAAAGCTGATTGGAATGGAAAAAAAAGTTGTGGAGTATTCCGACAAAATCACAATCACCTCACCTTCTGCTGTAAAAACACTCTTAGGTGTGGGTAACAAGGAAAAGGCAACTTTAATACAAAATGGTTGGGATAGTCTTGATTTTAAAGATGTGAAAGCATCTGAAAATAAATCTACAGTTTTCAAAATCGGACATTTCGGTTCGCTTTACGGTTCGCGAAACGTACCTGGTTTATGGCGTGCCTTAAAAAAATGGAATCAAATAGAGAGTCTTAAAATAGAAATTTACCTAGTAGGATCAGTGGGGGACGAGATAAAGTTGGAATTAAAAGATGATCAACACGTGAAATTTTGCCCCTCACTTTCTCACAAACAAGCTATAATTGAGATGATTGACTGCGATGCGCTCCTTTTAGTCCAAAACGCCACCGATGCTGCTCGAAAATGTACTCCTGGGAAAGTGTTCGAATATATCGCTTGTGAAAAACCTATTCTTAGTATTTGCAATAGCCCAAGCGACCTGGCCACACAACTGGAAAATTGGGGATTACCATTTTGCGATCACGAAGATGAAGACGCCGCATATGAAATACTGAAAAAAATCACGAAAAGTGATGCTCCACTAAAAGTAGACCCATCACCATATGAGAGAAAGGCTTTAACGAAGAAACTTGTATATGAGTTGGATCTTCTAACGAAACAGAATTAAACCCATTCTCCTAGTCAACTACCCTTAACCAGTCTTGAGTTCTATAGACAAACCAAATGTATCCTCGGACTTTCAGAACGTCTAATTCCCCATCTTCTAACCACATTTCGCAATCGTAAATAGAACCTTTCTTAGGATCGCAAATTGTTCCATCTTCCCATTCCTGAGTCTCACCCTCAGATAAAACCATGTTTCTCACAATTTCCATCCCTAGGGCTGGTTGATCTTTTCTGTCGTCGTCACACTTATCACAATGTGGGTTTTGGTCTTCGTCCGGAAGGCGAAATAATTCTATTACCGTACCGAAATACTGTCCGTCTCGTTCGACAATTTCAACTACGCTTTTAATGCGACCTGTTTCGTCGTCGATGGTTTTCCAACGACCATCAATTGAGGTTTGGGAAAAAGAAGTGAAAGATATTAGGAAGAAACATCCTAAGAGGTAAAAATGTTTTGATTGAATCATAAAGCTAATTACGTCTTTTTAGAACATTATTGCAAGTTGCTCCTAGCTTCATTTCGCGCTTTATGAACACTCACGTTAAATTCAAACCCCAAGAGAAGGATTGAGCTATTCGCATTTACCCACACAAGTAGCAGTAAAAACGTTCCTAAAGAACCGTAAAGCCTATTATAACTATCTAAATAAGTAATAAAAGCTCCGAACCCTAATGACAATAATACAATTAAGATTGTAGTCATAGTAGCCCCAGGAGTAATGGTCCGCCATTTATCACGATCAGGATTGCCGAAGTGGTACAATATCGAGACTGAAAAATATACTAGAATTAGGGACATCGTCCACCTTGCAATATTGAGCCATGGAAGAAGTTCGCCCGGGAGCAAATCTTTATTTGAAAGCCATGTCAACCCTTGGCCACTAAATCCTATAAGCAGTACAGCTAATCCAAGCATTACAACAAGGATTACTAAAAGTAAAAGTGAAATAAAATAGTACAACATCGGATTTCCCTTTTTTTCCAATAAATAACTTGCATTAAATCCTGTTAGAATGGCATTCACACTATTGGAAGCATAAATAACCGTAAGAATAAAACCAATAGATAAAATCGAAACGTGACTTTTTTCAAGGAGATCATTTACTGTTAACTCAAATAAAGACACCGTCTCTCCTGGAAAGAATAAAAGCAGCGCATCCATTACGTCATTTGTTTCAAGTGGCGTATGGGGTAAAATACTCAAAAGCAAAATCATGGCGGGGAAAAATGCCAATAGCAGCCTATAAGAAATAGAGGCCGCTCTGATAGACACTGACCCATTAATCAACCCAAGACCAAAAAATCTAAACACATCATAGAGGTTCATACCTTCAACTCCCCAAGGACTAATAGACCTTAGAAAGAGTTTTGTACGCTTTACTATCGGGCTCGACTCAATCCACTTGGTGATATTATTTGACATACGGCGTGCTCTTCAAGCTTAAATCTAAGCTTTTTACCGAGTGAGTCATATATCCCATACTAACAAAATCTACACCCGCTTCTCCATAGTCTCTAACATTACTAGGTGTAATTCCTCCTGATGCTTCAAGGGAAACCAGGTGGCTATATCTCTCTACTGCCTCACTCACCTTGTCAGGACTGAAATTATCGAGTAAAATTCTCTCGATGAGGATTCCTGATTTTACTGAGGCAGAGATAGCATCCTCAATTTCCGTGAAAGATCTAGTTTCGATAACTAAGGGCAATTCTCGTAAATCAGGAGATCTGTCTTTTAAATATTGGGCAACCTTTTCAATAGCGCTTGTCATACTTCCAGCATAATCCACATGATTATCCTTTAAGAGGATCATATCATATAAACCCATTCTGTGATTCACACCTCCTCCCATCATAACCGCTTGTTTCTCAAAAGCTCTCAGCCCCGGAGAAGTCTTCCTTGTATCTAAAACCCTTGTAGGGGTTCCTTCTAACGACTTAACAACTTCTGATGTTCTTGTGGCTATTCCACTCATGCGTTGCATAAAATTTAAAGCCAAACGCTCTCCTGTTAAGATATCCCTCGCTAACCCCTCTAACTCTATCACTACATCTCCAAACTTTACAGAACTACCATCTTTGATTTTAGCTGTAAAGTTAATTCCTGGGTTTACCTGATAGAAAACTTCCCTTGCCACTTCCACTCCAGCTACTACACCATTTTCTTTAGCTAAAATGTATCCTTTTTGGGCTAAATCAGCGGGAACACTTGACTCAGATGTAACATCACCTGAACCTAAATCTTCTTTTAGAGCAAGAGAAATAATATTCTTCATATCATCATTAAGCATAGTGCGAATATACTACCCTCAAAACCGTAACTTCACACTGTGCAAATTTCAATAATAGCAACGGGAAAAACAAATGCGGTTTGGATTAAAACTGGAATTGAAGAGTACGCAAAACGCATGAATCGCTATGGACGATTTGCCATTGTTGAAACGCCTAACTTGAAAAGTAAATTTGCAAAAGCTGATTCTAAACGTGTGATGAAAGAAGAGGCCGTGCTACAAGCTAAGGCCCTAGAAGGCGTAGATTACCTTGTCTTATTAGATGAACACGGAAAAGAATACACATCAATAGGCCTTTCTAATCAAATACAAAAACTACAGGTTAGAGGACTTAAACATGTTGCCTTCCTTATTGGAGGTCCTTACGGATTCGATCCATCGATTAAATCAAGAGCTAATGAACTTTGGGCATTGGGGACGTTGACTTTTCCGCATCAACTAATTAGGATTTTTGCCGTAGAACAAATCTACCGCGCCCACACTATTCTCAAAGGCGAGCCCTATCATCATCCATAGAAGTTCAAGCATAAAAAAGTCAACCTGAGTTGACTTTTTAAATAATATTCTATTAAGATACTACTTAGCTCTTACTGAGCTAATATCGTAACGTGGTTATTGAGAACTTCTACTGTTCCTCCATTTACCTCAAAGGTCATTTCTTCGCCATCCGTTTTTAAAGTAATCTCACCTTTTCGCAAAGTCGTTACTAAAGGAGCGTGATGACTTAAGATCCCTAAACTTCCATCCGTACCAGGAAGACCTACATACGTAGCTTCGCCTTCGTAAAGTTGCTTATCTGGTGTGAGAATGTTTACTGTCATACTGCTTTTGCTTCTGCGAGCATTTTCTCTCCGTCAGCTATAACCTCTTCGATATTTCCCTTTAGGTTAAATGCTGCCTCTGGATACTTATCTAAATCACCATTAAGAATCATTTTGAATCCTTTGATTGTGTCTTCTATAGGTACAAGAACACCCTCGATTCCGGTAAACTGAGTCGCTACGTGGAAAGGTTGAGATAAGAAACGACTAATACGACGTGCTCTATTTACAGCTTGCTTGTCTTCTTCTGATAATTCATCCATTCCAAGAATGGCAATGATATCTTGAAGCTCTTTGTAGCGCTGAAGGATTTCTTTCACATCTTCAGCACATTTGTAATGTTCTTCTCCTAGAATTTCAGGATTTAAAATCCTAGATGTAGAGTCAAGTGGATCTACCGCTGGGTAAATTCCGAGACTCGCAATCTTACGAGAAAGTACAGTAGTTGCGTCAAGGTGGGCGAAAGTAGTAGCCGGAGCCGGGTCAGTAAGGTCATCTGCAGGTACGTAAACGGCCTGCACAGAAGTAATAGAACCACGCTTCGTAGATGTGATACGCTCTTGCATAACTCCCATCTCAGTAGCAAGTGTTGGTTGGTAACCTACAGCTGAAGGCATACGTCCAAGTAGAGCCGATACCTCAGATCCAGCCTGAGTGAAACGGAAAATGTTATCTATAAAGAATAGGATATCACGTCCTCCAGTCTCCTCATCTCCATCACGGAAATACTCAGCAACAGTTAGACCTGAAAGAGCAACACGAGCACGAGCTCCAGGAGGCTCATTCATTTGGCCAAACACAAGAGTAGCTTGTGAATTAACCAACTCTGCCTTATCAACCTTGCTAAGATCCCATCCTCCAGCTTCCATACTTTCAACAAAGGCATCACCATACTTGATAACTCCAGATTCAATCATCTCACGAAGAAGATCGTTACCCTCACGAGTACGCTCACCTACTCCAGCAAATACAGATATACCCTCGTATCCTTTAGCAATGTTATTAATGAGCTCCATGATAAGTACAGTCTTACCTACTCCAGCTCCGCCAAATAGTCCGATTTTACCACCTTTTGAATATGGCTCTATCAAATCGATAACTTTAATTCCTGTGAAAAGCACTTCCGACGAAGTTGAAAGATCTTCAAATTTAGGTGCTGACTGGTGAATGTTACGGCCATTTTCTTTGCTCACATCACCAATTCCATCAATCGCATCACCCACAACGTTAAAGAGTCTGCCTTTAATTTCGTCACCTGTTGGCATTTGAATACCTGTTCCAGTAGCGTTTACTTTCATTCCGCGACTTAATCCTTCAGTCGCGTCCATAGAAATAGCACGAATGGTTTGTTCACCAACGTGTTTCTGAGTTTCTAAAATAATTCTTGAATCCCCTGCATCAATTACTAGGGCATCTAAAATATTTGGTAATTCAACTCCTTCTGGAAAACGAACGTCTACTACAGGACCAATAACCTGTGATACAACTCCTTGTTTTGTTGACATGTTAATCGCGTTTAAGCTTGTGTTATCGAGTGCAAAAGTACAACGTCATTTATGAAATTAACACTCTATTTGACCATAACTTAACACACTTGAAAGTTCACCTAAAAATAGAGGGGTTTTATTCGAAAAAACCGATCGTTTTAACCATCGGCACTTTCGATGGTGTTCATGCTGGACACCGTGCCGTAATTGAAGTCCTTAAAGAAAAAGCCAATAAAATAAATGGCGAAACAGCTCTATTAACTTTTTCACCTCATCCCAGAGTTGTACTTCATCCCGACAACCACAATTTAAAATTGCTCAACTCAAGGAAAGAAAAGGAAGCTCTTCTTGAAAATGCAGGACTAGATCATTTAATTGTAGTACACTTCGATATTGCATTATCTCGTCTGACCCCATTAGATTATGTTCGTAAATTATTAGCTGAAGGGATTAAACCCACTGAGATAGTCGTCGGTGATGATCACAGGTTTGGTAGAAATCGAGAAGGTTCGTTCAGTAGCCTGAAAGAAATGGGGCTGATGTTTAACTTTAATGTCACAGCTTTAAACGCTGAAAGGATTCGTGAAATACGAGTTAGTAGCACCAAAGCAAGGGATGCTATTATCGAAGGACAGATAGAACATGCAAATGATTTATTATCTCACCCTTTCCCATTATCAGGCACAGTAGTCGAAGGTGAGAAATTAGGCCAAACAATAGACTTCCCCACTGCTAACCTTAAGATTTCTGACCCACTTAAAATCGTCCCAATGGATGGTGTATATGTTGTTTGGGCTAGAATAAACGAAGGTAAATGGATGAAGGGAATGATGAATATTGGGTGCAGACCTTCTGTTATAAAAATCGACTCGGGGGAAAAGACCATTGAAGTACACTTAATCGGATACAAAGGCGAATGCTACGGGCAAGCTATTGAAGTTCGTATAGTCAAAAGACTGAGGGACGAAATGTTATTCAACGGACTTAACGAGTTAAAAGCAGCACTTAGCAGAGATCGAGATGAAACTTTAGAATTACTAAAATTTGAAGTTCCACCCCTATTATGATTTGCTATAGATTACTCGGAATACTCTTTGTAATGATATTGAATTGCATTTCCCCATACACTCACGCTCAAACAGAATTCAAATCTATAGAGTCAGCACTCGAAGCTCATCATGCTGGTGAAATAGTTAAAGTTATAAATCTAAAAAAGCAGAAACTTAAAATTATCCCGGAAGAAATTCAAGATTTCACAGAATTAATTGAACTTCGGCTCGATAAAAACCGAATTGAAATTCTACCTGATTGGTTGAGTGAATTAAATCGTCTAGAAATCTTTTCAGCTGAAAGAAATCAACTAACAGAATTCCCAAGTGTCATTCTAGATTTGGAAAATCTGAGGGAATTATATCTTGGAGACAACTTCATTACTGCAATTCCAATAGATATTGATGAATTAAAAAATTTGGAGTGGCTCGGGCTTTGGTCGAACTTACTGAGAAGGTTCCCTAGTTCTATAAGTGACATGCCTAATCTGAAAACATTGGATATTCTCTATAACGATATGACTTTTTCAGACCAAACCTGGCTGCTCGAACTTCTACCTCACATCAATGTTGAGATGTCCGAACCATGTCATTGCACGTTCGATGATGAATAATCACAAGTTCAGAATTGTAATTACAGGAGTAGAAAATTCAGGGAAGTCAACCTTAATTAAACCACTTGCTGAAAAATTCAATTGGCCCTTTATAATTGAGTTGTGTCGAGAAAATGAAGCTGTGCTGAATGGCACTGAAACTTTTGAAACATTAAAAGAGCTTCATCGATTAGAGGAAAATAAATTTGAGGAAATTGTAAATTCTACTTCTGCAAAGGGTGTCTTCTGTGATACTGCAGGACTCGTTCTCGATCTTTGGGCTGAGTCAGTTTTTGGGAAAAGTGTCACTACTAAATCTTCTTCAAGAAAAATCGATCTATACTTACTGTGTGAAACCATTGAAAAATGGGAGTTCGATCCTATACGACTTATCCCAAACCATCAAGAACGAGTTGAAAAAAACAATGAATTTAGAGCTCGATTAGAATTTGAAAAAGCTCCTTATATCTATATTCCTGTGATGCCTTTAGAAGAAAGGGTTGAATTTGCAGAACGAAAAATAAAGGAGATCCTAGATGTTTAAATACAAAGCTCGGTTAGTTGAGATCGCCGCTGTCACTTTATCTGTGGCCTACACTTGGATGTATTTAAAAGGGTATCTCCCATGGGCGTTTATTCCAGCTGCTCTGGGAGCTGGATTATTTGCTTATATATGTTGGAATAAGAAAATATATGCCGAAAGTGCTCTCCAGGTTTTCTATATAGGACTAGCAGGGTTAGGTCTGATCGGTTATGGCAATGATGTTCAGATTTCAGGATTGTTTCATCTCATTTTACTATCGAGTTCTGTTATAGGAACTGTGGTACTTGGTGTAATACTTAAAAGAACTACAGATGCAATGTTGCCATTCTTAGATGCCTTTACCACGGTGTTCAGTTTAGCTGCAACTTGGCTAATGATAAACATGATTCACGAGAATTGGTTGTACTGGATTGTGATTGATACCGTATCGATATATTTATACGCAAAAAGAGGACTCAAGCTTAGCTCAGTCCTCTTCTTACTATATCTTTTATTAGCTCTAGATGGTTATTTCGAAGCTATTTCTATTTTCTAATATTTCCTCCTTTTAGATAATAACTATCGAATAATAAACTTCACTGGTATAGTGTACTGAACGCTTACGCTTTTTCCACGCTGTTGACCTGGATCGAAGCGTGGAAGTGTTTCCACGACTCTCTTCGCTTCTTTATCTAAACGTGGATCTACTTCACGTAAAACTTTCACGTCCTTAACATACCCGTCTCTTCCAACAACAAAGTAGACAAACACTGTCCCTTGAATACCAGCATCCTTAGCGATATGAGGGTACTTCGTGTTTTTCGAAACATACCTAATAATCTCCATTTGAGTACACTGATGACGTTCATCGCCACGCATGTGTTTACAAGCAGGTAGTGCAGGCATATTCTCAACTATCATAAATGGAGTGTCATCATCAACATCATCATCATCTTCTATGATTTCAATATCTGTATCATCGTCCAGCTCGATATCTTCAATCTCTAATTCAATTTCAATCTCCTCTTCATCATCGACAATCTCAATCACAGTGGTTTGCTGTGGTGGTGGTGGTGGTGGTGGTGGCGTCACCACGTTCACTGGAATCTCTTCATCTTCTAAAAGGTCAGCTTCAAAATTAATAGCTTGTCTTACTAAAACCTCATAGTTCGTCCATGAGATGGCAATTAAGATCAATGCTAATGAAGCAATAAATCCAAGTGCGCGCCAGGTTGAACGCTTATTTTCTAGGTCTGCCTTAGGTGTTTTCCTACTAATCATGTTCTGATATTATACGGTTCGAATTTACGGAATCAGCGGGGATTACTCCGGGAAAAACTCCATACACTACACGAAAAATTACAAATCCCAATAATACTCCAACGCAATCTGCAACTATATCAAGGAGTTCAGCGGATCTTCCCATTCTTAATTCTTGTTGTAGTAACTCAAGTATTGTGCCGTAAATAGAACACACAACAAGTATTAAAGCCATTAATCGATAGTTGAAGTCTCTTAATACACGTAGTTTTGATAGGGTTATTGAAATTGATAGAGATAAAATCGCAAAAGCAATGATGTGAATAAGCTTGTCAATTTTGTATGTGTCCCACCAAGATGGTACCTCAAGATCATCCACTGGCCAGAGAAATAAAAAAGTTAGACTTATTACAACAAAAAGTGATGGCGAAATAATACTAAATATTCTACTCTTTTTCACTTTGCACTTTCTTTATGGCTTCTATTACTGGCTAATCTAAGCTCAATAAATATATTACTTGCCTATTGTGTTTTTATAAGCATCAGCATCCATGAGAGATTCGAAATCTTCAACATTTGACATCTTAATCTTAATAATCCAGCCTTCACCGAAAGGATCTGAGTTTATTAGTGCAGGATCATCCTCCAAAGCTTCATTAAATTCAATCACTTCGCCCTTTAAAGGAAGTATCAAGTCACTAACTGTTTTAACTGCTTCTATTGTGCCAAACACTTCTTCAGCATCCAGCTCCTCCCCTTCTGTTTCAACCTCAACAAATACAATATCCCCGAGTTCTCCTTGTGCAAAATCTGTTACACCTACAGTGGCGATGTCGCCATCTATATTAACCCATTCGTGATCGGCTGTATATCGTAAATCTGAAGGAACATTCATTGTAATAAATTTTGCACAAAAATATACTATTGTGTAAGATTAAATCTAATAGCAACACCAGAATTAATATTCGAGGTGTTAAATGAAGTGGAAATCTTCGCTTTTGTTATTTGCTGGTCATAAAAAGCTCTCAAAGTTATCTTATCGCTAATCTCTAGATCGCCTGAAAGTTTAATTGAAACAAGCGTTTGACCCGCTGTAACTTGATTTTGGCGTTCAACCATTTTACGAATAACAGTACTGTTATCACGAATATTAATATCACATCGAATTAAGAAATCTGTCTCCTTAAACATCTTAATCGGCAACTTGCCGTAGGTTTTCATAAACGGATTGCGCACATCTGCAAACTTATATCCTACACCTATAACTATTCCTTTGCTCTTGGTCTCTGTAATTTGATAATTTGCAAGACCAAAACTTACATTTCTATCACGTGTTATCTCAACCTTAACCTGTGGTTCATTATCAGAAGCTGTCTTAATGGTCATATCAAGACCTACAAGTGGAGACAATTGTTCCGAAATACTTACAGTATTGAATTGTCTTTGAGAGATCCAATTAGAGTAATCTCCATTATCCTCAATTGTTGGTAAACCATTGTCATCTTCTGCGTACTGAAGATTCGTTGTGTACGAAGTGCTCATCGTTGAACGATATGAGTGCGACAGGTTAAATCTTCTAAAGGTCTTTTTCAAAGATGGTATCTTACTGAGCCCATCGTAAGTAATTCTCCAGTTAGGAGCTACTGGAGCTTTGAAGACATCTAAAGGAACAGTATTTGGATCAATTCCTAAATACGCGCTCATGAAAGCCGGTATTGCCACATCTTGTGAAGTGGGACCCCAACCTTGGTAATAACCTGTTGGGTTAGGTTCATCTAAATTAAAAGTTTCTTCATTTAATCGAGAAGATATGATCAATCTACTCAGAAGTAAATCATCCCAAATCTCAGAGTTGTATTCCTCATCATCATTCATAAATGTAGTAGGCCAAGACATGACAGTAGCCGTAAAGTTACCCGTTTCGTTAGGCGATTCATAAATCCAATCGTCAAGAACTTCATCATACCTGAAGAAACTTTGGTGATTACGCGAAGTACTTCTATTGGCCGTAAGTTCAATCTTAAAGTGCTTGATGGGCTCTAAATTTACTCTCACATTAAAGTTCTCTGTGAACGACTCCGTGTATTGTTGATTGAGATAAGGAGCTTGAACTAACCAACCATTCGCAGCTGCGTCTAAGGCAAAATCCGATGTTTTATCGCCAAAAACATCTGTGTTTTGATGACCTATAAGGAATAGTAATCCCGGAGATTCTAAATTCTCATCAAACCCTCCATATCTACTAGTTTCTGCAAATCCAGGGAGCATAATTCCCTCGTTACGAGAAAACGTTCCGCTTATACTTTGTAATCCCATTGCAAACCTCAGTATATGCTCTATCGGATTAATCTCTATCTTATCCTTTTCTTCCTCATCTTCTATTTCACCAAATCCATCTCTACTTTGGTTACTTACATTCCTTGAGCTCGGTCTTTTCGGACGCTTGTTGTTAATCTCTTTTAGGAAAGGAACTCTGTTGTATAACTTGAGGAAATTGGCCTGACCATTGAGACTTAAATTCCTTGAATTTTGAATCGTAGCTCCAAGCGTGTCTTGAGCAAAAGGGGCTCTATCCCAACGAAATGAACTTTGATACCTAACGTCTCCCGTTACAAAATCCATAAGTGGTATTTTATCAAAGGGAAGCTTATACGACCCGTTAACGTTGTGATTGTATGTCGTGACATCACCTGCACTTCTAAGGTTTAATCTTACTGTGTCAAGGTATAAGTCATATCCTTCTGGATCTTCCTCTTGAGTTGGAATTACTCCTGCAGGTTCTCCAATAAGAGCAGAAGCCTGACCGGTATAATCGAATTTAAGGGCTTGGGTTAAGTCGTACTTAAATGAATAATTTCTGTTCCAATTCCAAGATTTGAGAACTTGAGTTTGGATTAAAAGATTCGTCTGAACACCTAATAAGTCTTCTGTGTTATTCCTGACGCGACTGGTCTGATAAACCCTCTCCATCTGAGTATTCATTGAAACCTGCTTAGGTAGAAGGTAAAAATTAAAATCCTTAAGGAATTTCAGTATTTCAGTTTCTCGAATAAACTTGATGTTTGAAAATGGCTTGTGTTGCTTAGGTCTATTCTGCCAGTTGTAAGCTAGCCCGCCTCTGTGCTCAACATTTAACTGAAACTCTGTATTAATATCTCGTCGGTAAACTTCATTGAAGCTGTAGTTACCTGTAAAATTACTAATCTTTAAGAAAGAGAAAGGACCTGAAGAGCTCGAACCACCCCGACCACCTGATGCCCCACCCCTGCCACTCATAGATCCACCAAGAGATCCCACGCTATCTCCACTTTTAGATTTAGTATCATTGGATCTTGAATTCCTATCACTACTTCCACTACTGCCTCCCCCGGAATTAAATTGAGGATTAATCTTAATGCTTGAGAAATTAATACTTCTAAGACGATCTACCTCCTGTGTTTTATTTAACCTATCAGGGGTTAGTTCTAAATCCTCAAGTTTAATATCTGGCGAAAGGGGGTCGTACTGTGGTGTGCTTACTTGTTCTGAATACCCAACGTACATAGGAAGAGAAATACCTAGCTTTTGGGGAAGTAACTTACCTATCTGTATCGTTCCATTTGCATCTATGCCTCGGATTGTTTCTCGTGATCTTTCTTGGACTCTTTGTTCCAAACCTCCCCAACCTGGAGTAGACATATTTGCCGCCACACTCACATTACCTAAATCTGCTAACGTTGCATTCACCCTCGCAACAGCAGCCCAACCACCTTCTTCATTAAAATCAGATAACCTTAACTCATTTGCCCAAACAACAGCGCATTTATTTAAACCGTCATCGGAATATGGGAAAACATTAGAATCCTTATCTGGGTTTCTGATTCCGATCATGACAGTAACCACGTTCGCTAAATTCGGATTTCCCTTAACCGACATCCTTGCAACACCATCGTATTCGGTATATTCTTGGAATATAGGTTGGCCAACCGGTCTATTTATCTTCAGGTTCTGAAGTTTCTGAAGTTCTATATCCATGTTATTGGCCATAGGCCAAATCAAGTCCTCATCCACGGTATACCAAGGTGTTACCGAAAGTGGAATTTCGTACTCGTAATAGTTATTGTCAAAATCCGAACCTAATCTTACGAATGCAGTAATATCTCCATCGTTTAAAGTTGTTCCATCAGGGCCAGGTTCAGCGTGGAAATACATCCGCATACGCTTATACATTCTCATATCATAATTGATATTTCTGTATGCAGCCCTAGCATCTCCATCAATAAGGTTACAAACCTCCATGGCTAAAGATTGCTCGTTAAGTCTTCTCTGATTTGTTGTTGCTACGTCAATCTCTCTAATAATTCCCGGAGGAGTTACATATGCAACCGGCTCACGATTTCCATTTTCCTCGACATTAACGGCAGAAATATTAAAACTTGTAGAAGAAGGATCTGCTGGTTCTATCTCTTGCTCTCCAGCTAAAGACCCATCATATTTTCTCCATTCTCCTCTAACAAGTTCCATTCTGGCAAAACGAAGAGTTACAGGCTGGCTCCAACCTTTCATAAACACCCTCATAAATCTTATTGAACGGAAATCTGAGATACTACCAATATGTTTTTGGTACTCACGAACAGGAATTTTAAACTGGTACCACTTAATAGGTTTCTGCTCATTCGAAGAGGCGCTCTGCGAAAGCGTTTCGAAAACGTCCGTTATGTAGTTGTTTCCCACATTCGCCTCTCCAAGGTCAGATGGCCTTAAAGAAATCTTGTACTGATAGTAGCTCTCAATAGTGCTGAGCGTGATATCCTCGTTGATGTCCTCACTATTAGGTATAGTCGTAGAAGTGATAGGATACCCATCAGGAGACTCCGTATTCGAGTTCCCTTCATACAAACTGAAATGCTTGTATCTCTGAATAATATCCTCTTCTAAAGCTTGAGAAGTTGGGTTTCTGAAGTACCTGAAGTCATCGCCCGAAGGATCATTTTCAATCGCAGCATACGCTTCGGGACTTAACACTCCAGAGCCTTCTAGATCTCCTAACCAATCAGAAAAATGCTCTCTTTCAGTAGCAGAATTCATCCCGTCTAACCCAACGTCTTGCAAAGCGTAATTGCCTGAAGCGTTGTCAAATGCATTTACAACATTAAATGTTGATGGATCTGGGTAAATCGCCCAAGCACTTGTGTCTGTGGGTAAGTCTGGACTCGTCGCAGACGGAAGTCCATTCTCAAACTCTAGCTGGCTATCATTGAGGATGTCCTCACTAACATTACCTAAGTTGAAATATATATCACCTCCCGTTGAGTTTTCAGAATCATCATTAAAAGGATCCATAACCCAAAACTGGATGTACTCAATATTTGCACTCTCGAAATCCGTAGTAGTAAGCGCTCTTTGAATCCCTCCCCAACGAGATGAAGGCTCAACTAAGTCCCCGTTTTCACTAAGCCCCGCTGAATATCCAGAGGTTCCATCAGCAGTTTCATAATTATAAGGACCTCTTTCTGAAGGCCAAAAACTCAAATCAAAAGTCGGAATATTCCTAGGCGTTCCAGGTTGATAATCTCTGTTGGGGAAAATCTCCTGCTCTAATATTTGACGCATATTGTGATCCTGCTTTACCTCATCTGACACCTGCCCATCTTGAAGTCCGCTTCCAGAATAAAATGTCGGATCGATCGTATACCAAGACATCGCAGCTCTATTATAACCATATAAAAGTGTGTCTTCAAATGCCGCTTCTGGGAACAGTTCATTTTGGTGTTTAGGAGTCGAAGCTAAAAACCACCTAGAAACAGATCTAATGTCGATTGTAGATTGAGAACCTTCAAAATCGTCTATGTAAGCATTTCCCTCCTCGCCAATCGCTCTACTATGTCCAGGGATTAAATATGCACCCTCAGCACTAATATCTAATGTTGACGTCGAAGTAGTTTCATAGAATGGAAGTTTATCAACTAGCTCCGTAAGAAATCTACTTTCTGTTTGCCATGTAAAGTCCGTTCCTAAAATGGTGTTGTTGACAGGCTCATCTCCGATATTCACCTTTTGAGTGAGCGGTCTCTCTCGCATATTTAAGAATGTAGCGCCAAAAGTGAAATCATCACTTGCGATGTAATCAAACCTTGTACCCAAGAGAGTTTTTGTCTGTATGTTAAAAAGCGAGTTACTTTCGAGGGAAACTCGAATTGTTTGGCCTGATTCAAGAAGACCGTCATTGATAATCCTAACTCTTCCTAAGTTGTAATCAACCGTATAATCCCTATTCTCCACAAGGCGAACACCACCAGCAGTTACAGTTACTGACCCCTCCGGAACGTTAAGCGCATTCAGTGCAATTTCAGAACTGCTCTGAGATTGAAATGTACCCTTAATGTGATATCTGTTGAGGGTTGGGATTTGCTGGGCCGCAGTTTTTGTAGAATCGTAAAGAGGGTCGAAAACCAATGTCTGAATTAGTGATTCCGCGAGGTTTGGGTCGCTAACTCTTTCTAAAATCACCTCTCTGAGATTGTCACCAAAAGGCTCAATAGACGGGAAGAATATTCGCCCATTTTGAGAGTTAATCGTGCCGCCATTCGTCGCCGCATTGTCAACGTAATCAAAAATACCGTCGGGATTAGGCATGGTATTGATATCCATTCTATCGAGTCCCAATAACTGTAGCAGGATGGTTGAATCTAAAGGGTTTCTTGGAATATAATTGAGGTCCACTCCTGTAGATGGGTCGTTGTACCAGACATCTAATCTGAATTCCTCTTGACTTACTCCGAACGCCCTCATCGAATACACATTCTTCATCATACACTCCCAAAGTGGTGAAGGGTCACCATTATTAAGGTCTAATTGAGTAATACTAGATTTGAGCATTTTTAAAACAAGGGCTCCCATGGCTTCATTTTCACCAGACCCTGTAGTGTATCCATCCTGAGCTAGAGTACCAACTTGATAAGTGTTTCCTTCTAAGGTGTATTCATATGCAACAGCCAGCACCTCAGCATTGTTAAGTGATTGCCTTAGGGAAATAAAACCAAGCCTAGAGTTGTATGAATACTCTGAAGGCATAAGCTTTCTCGCATTCCCCACTCTTTCGTAGTGAACACCCTGCTCGAAGCCCATATTCATCGCAACTATGGCGGCGTTCGCTCCTGTGAAGCCCATGACTTCAGAGTTACTAACAAGATCTTCGAAAATATCGTTGTTTTCGTTATTTGAAGCACGGTTTGAGGTGGGCAACGTCCCCGCTCCATCGATAAGTTGAGAAATAGGCAAGTTAGAGGACATATAATCTGGGTGTTCACCTAAATCTGTGACAGCAATAATGTTTCTAACGTCCATCGTATTGGCCTGAGTATTTACAACCCAAACCTCGATTCTATTAATATTCGCTCCTGAATTTGGAACAGGCAAAGATTTCATCGCATCGTCATAACGGTTGCGGAAATACTGAGAAAGGAAATAATGACGGTTTGCCTCGTAGTCATCAGCTCGGATATCGAAATCTTGTGTTTGGGCACCACCCTCCACCTCTATCTCACTCCGCTCACCCTTTTGCTGAGAAAGAATCGTAGAGTTATATAGGCGACCCCATTGCGTTTCTAGTTTTAAACCGAAAAGACTCTGAGATCCCGTAATCAGCGTTCCTTGAAGCGGTAGGGAGATGTTTCCTGCCTCGATGTTTTTAAGAATATCATCTTCTTCACCTTGGAAACCGATATTCATTTGATTCTCAAAATCGAATAAAGATTCTGTGTTGTACTGAGTCCCTAGTTCAATTTTATCTCCAATTTTACCGGAAATGTTCAACTGTATTCTTTGATCAAAGTCGAAAGTAGTTACCCTCCTTTGTTGTTCTGGAATCCTTGGGTTTTCCGTGTTAGAGCTATTTATTCCAAATGTAATCTCAGCCGTTCCCTGAGGTATGATTTCTATTTCATTTGTTCCGAAAAGCATTTCGAAAAGCTCGCTATCTATTTCAAGTTTAGGAGCAAACCCCCTATTCGCATCATCATCCTCTTCTTGTAATTGATTCCAAAACTCTGATAAATTACCAGACATATCATAATCTAAGAACTCGTCTAAAGTGAAAAGGGAGCCAGGACGAAATTCAAGTGTATCACCAATGGTTTGTTCAACTATATATTGACCTGAAACAGGGTCGTACACAACACCATACTGGAAATTTTCAGGCCAGTCAAGTGAGATTCCACCGGGAAATTCTACTGGATTGTATGCGTCTTCACCACCATGCGGGAAAGGAAGGTCGATTTCTGTTGAATCAGATTCAGTATCAGACGTTTGAGCGTGAGTAGAAAAACCGCAAACAAATGCCGCCACAACACACAAAATTGATATGCCCTTTATTTTCACGAGTTCAGTCCTGTGTTCAGTCTTGTTCAAAGCTTCAGTAACGCCTGTTTAATCAAAGCTTCCAACGAATAATCGTTATCTGCTTCATCTAAAATTTGTTCTAGGGTTTTCTCGACACGAGACTTATCAAACCCTAGAGTAGTTAGTGCCATTAACGCTTCATTCTTCACGGTATTGTGCTGAAAAGATATTTCTGACTTCACTCCGCCACCACCTGTTGAGATACCAACTTTATCTCTTAGGTCAATAATTATTCTTTGGGCTGTTTTAGCGCCTATACCCTTCACTTTCTTCATGGCATCTACATCACCTGAAGCTATGACTTCAGAAGCAGTAGCAGAATCCATGGCTGACAATATTAAACGAGCTGTATTTGCACCGACTCCACTAACACTAATTAAAAGAAGAAACATGCTTCGCTCCTCTTTAGTAGCAAATCCATAAAGTGTTTGAGAATCTTCTCTAACTACCATATGAATATTTAGAAAAAGGGTCTCATCGTCAGGTAGAGCTTCAAAAGTTGTGAGGCTAATTGATACTAAATATCCTACACCTCCACACTCAATAACAATGTGGGTGGGATGCTTTTCAATAAGCCTTCCATTTAAATGATATATCATGATTTCGACTTATTGTGAGCGTCTACCACCGCGAGTCTCACCATATCTACAATTTCCTTTGCCGAAGAGCCCATTTGAAGAATATGTACTGACTTCTTCATCCCTAAGAGGACAGGTCCCTGAGCTTCAACACCTCCCATTTCTTTAAGAAGTTTATACGAAATATTTCCAGATGAAAGATTGGGGAAAATAAGGATGTTTACTTTTCGTTGGTTAAGTGCCGAAAACGGGAAGCTTTCTGCAAGCATCTCCTGATTTATTGCAAAATTCGCCTGAATTTCACCATCCACAATTAAGTCTGGATGATCTCTATGTAATATCGCTGTTGCATTTGACATCTTTTCAGCATCATCACCTTTTGATGACCCGAAATTTGAATAGCTGAGTAGAGCAATACGAGGCACAATTCTAAGTCTCTTTACAGCCTCAGCCATTAGCAATGTAATATCAACAATCTCCTCAGCTGTAGGGTTCACATTAACTGTAGTATCTGCAAAGAACATAGGACCTTGATTGGTCTGCATTATGTACATCCCAGCAACTTTAGTTACACCTTCTGCCTTTCCAATAACCTGTAAAGCAGGCCTAATCACACGAGGGTAATTTCTTGTAAGACCTGAAACAAGAGCATCAGCCTCACCAGTTTCTACTAACATAGCTCCAAAGTAATTACGCCTGCGCATAGCACGTTCAGCCTCTAATAGAGTTAATCCATGACGTTTTCTTTTTTCATGCAATATCTCCCCAAATACTTTTCTCTTTTCAGCATGATCTTTATCACGCGGGTCAATTATTGTTGCTGACGCTAGTTCTAAGTTATTCTCTTCTATTAGTGAAGTAATAATATGCTTACGACCTATTAAAATAGGGTGCGCAATACCCTCTTCAACTGCCTGTTCAGCAGCTTTTAGAACTTTATAGTGTTCCGCTTCAGCAAACACAACTCGTTTGGGGTTTTTCGAAGCCCTATCGCTAAGTGACATAGAAAAATTCGAAGCCTGTCCTAGCCTATTTAAAAGCATCGTATCATAGGCTTCCCAATCCTCAATCGGCTCACCTGCTATTCCAGATTCCATAGCAGCTTTAGCAACAGCAGGAGCAATAGCAGTAATCAATCGTGGATCAAGTGGCTTGGGAATAATTAAGTTACGCCCGAAAAATAGTGACTGTTCATCATAAGCCTCACTCACTTCATCTGGAACAGTCTCTTTCGCAAGGTTAGCAATGGCTTTTACAGCCGCAAGCTTCATAGCATCATTAATCCCTGTAGCTCTAACATCTAGTGCTCCTCTGAAAATAAAGGGAAAACCTAAAACGTTATTTACTTGATTAGGATAATCGCTACGTCCAGTAGCCATAATGATATCTTCTCTTGCTTCAACAGCTTCTTTATATGGAATCTCCGGATCTGGATTTGCAAGTGCAAACACAATGGGATCAGATGCCATCTCCTTAATCATACCACCTGAAACAAGCCCCCCTTTACTAAGCCCTAAAAATATATCTGCACCTTTCATTGCATCAGCTAGAGACTCGTAAGATTTCTCAGTAGCGAATCTTTGCTTACTCTCACCTAGTCCTTCTCGTCCTGCATGAACATGACCTTTTGAGTCGAAAACGGCAATATTTTTGAGAGTAAGACCTAACTGAATATACAGATCAAGGCAAGACATCGCTGCTGCTCCAGCTCCACTCACTACAACTCTAACTTCTTCTATTCTTTTCTCAGTAAGCTCTAATGCATTCAAAAGTGCCGCAGAAGAAATAATAGCCGTACCATGCTGATCATCGTGCATAACTGGAATATCTAACTCCTCTTTCAATCGACGTTCAATCTCAAATGCTTCAGGTGCCTTAATATCCTCGAGGTTAATCCCTCCGAAAGTAGGCGCGATTGCCTTAACCGTTGAAATAAAATGCTCTACGTCTGTAACATCTAGCTCAATATCGAAAACATCAATATCTGCAAACACTTTAAAAAGCACTGCTTTCCCCTCCATAACTGGCTTACTAGCCTCAGGACCTATATCTCCAAGTCCTAAAACCGCGGTTCCGTTACTTATTACGGCAACTAGATTTCCTTTAGCTGTGTACTTGTATACGTCCTCCTTTTTATCTGCAATAGCAATACATGGTTCCGCTACTCCTGGGCTATAGGCGAGTGATAAATCTCTCTGAGAGCTAAACGGCTTTGTAGGATTTACCTCAATCTTCCCCTTCCTACTCCTCGAATGATAATCTAGAGATTCTTGTTTATTAGGTGCTTGCATCTTCAGTAACTGCTTCTCTAACTTCTCTTATCTAACTACAACAAATCTTTCCGTTCGAACAGCAATACCGTTAATTTCTAGTGTGCAAAAGCAAAGACCTTGTGTCAATCCCTCTGAATTTATTGCAACCTTCCCACTTAGAACAAGACCACTCTCTCTCATAATCTCCTTCCCTGTTAAATCCCTAAAAACAAGATCACATACGTCACCTGTGCGAATATAATACTCTAGCCATCCTGTTCCTTCTACAGGATTAGGGTACACTGTCCCTATTGATGAAATATCGAGATTGTCGTACTCATTTTCAATCGCTGATGTTGCAGTGACCACATATGTAATTTGATGACATGAACCGGCAGTAATATCACCAACTGGGTGAAAACAATATTCAAGTGTTGTTGTACCTAAAACATTGTGAGGATAGTAATACGCAATAAATGTGCTCTCAGTAGCTCCAGGCTGAATGTTAACAAGTAGAGATGGATTTGTAGATGATGCATCTGTGCCGTAGTTATAACAAAGAGGACCCCAACAAAACTTTTCGTAAGCTCCTTCCACTGGCTCCTCGGGCAATGACTGAACGTACGGGTAGTTATATGGATCTACTACTTCTATAAAATTTCGCGTACACATTAATGTCATTTCTGAATTAGATTCATTAACGACATCCCAGTGCGAAGAAATTTCACCCGAATGTAATTCATTAAGTGTATCTAGTGCAGCAAAAATCGTGTCTGAATGAGAAATGATTGTGGGTTGTGCTGCAAGCGATCCGACAAGTAAAAATGTCGAGGGCAGAATGATCGATTTGAGTTTTGTATAAAACATGAGTGCGAAGATAATACATTCAGTTTATCGAGAAAGCCGTTTCTTTGTCGTACCTATTAGAGATTTTGAACTATGAATTCTAACTTCTACAAAACATCTAGCCCCGTGAAAAGTATATTACTGGCTGGAGTTTTACTTTCATTAATAACTGTCGATGCATATGCACAAACTATTCCTTCGGTTAAACTCAAAGACCTCACTGGATCAACAATTGATACTGGAACGATAGAAAACGATGGAAATCCTATCGTGATTTGCTTTTGGGCAACTTGGTGTAGCCCTTGTAAAAGAGAGTTAAATACCTATATGGATTATTACGGGGATTGGCAAGAAGAAACTGGGGTTAAAATCGTGGCCGTGAGTATTGATGATAGCCGCTCTACAAATAGAGTATCACCGTATATAATGAGTTCCGGATGGGAGTTTGATATACTTCTGGATCCTGCAGGAGATTTTAAACGTGCTATGCAGGTAATGAATGTCCCACATACATTCTTATATAATGGTAAGGGAGAGTTGGTTTGGTCACATAACAACTACTCAGAAGGAGACGAAGAAGAATTGTATGAAGAACTACTAAAGTTAGTCGACTAGTCATGAAACATTTTATTGCATTTCTTTCTTTGGGAATTCTACTTAGTGGAACTGTAGATGCTCAGGAAACGGATCAAGGTGTCGTATCTGGAAATATTTCTGTTCTGTTTCAGTCATACCAAGAGGATTCTCTTATAGGTGCAGTCGTTCCCTCTTCAAAATCGGGGTTTAATGCTTATTCTAATATTAATTACACTCAAGGGAATTTCTCTGCCGGATTCCGCTATGAATCCTACCTGAATAGCGTTTTAGGTTTTCCAGGTAGATTTAAGGGTTCTGGCATTGGATATAGATATGCCCGATGGAGTGATCCCGAAATTGGTGTAGATGTGACAGTAGGTAATTTCTACGAAACATTCAGAACAGGCGCTCTATTAAGATCATATGAAGAGAGAAATCTAGGGTTGGATAATGCTATGGATGGGGTGCGCCTTTTACTAAGCCCAATAGATGGCGTCGATGTAAAAATGGTTTATGGAAAGCAGCGCTTAGATTTCGATAGTCGACTAATAAATAGTGATGGTATTGTTAGAGGTTTAGATGTCGAAATAAGCTTAAACGACATCATACCAGCTCTAAAAGATTCTAAACTTAGATTAATTCCTGGATACTCATTTGTAAGTCGATTTCAAGAAGGAAGTAACATTGTAAAGGATACACTTATTCTAGAGCTTCCTGAAAATGTTGCCGGATGGGAGTATGGAGCTACTATACATTATGGAATGTGGAAAGGTGGAATTGGTCTTACAAAGAAAATTAATGACCCTTCAGCAGATAACGGATATATATACAAAGAAGGCGAGGCTCTAGTGTATTACCTAACTGGAAATATCAAAGACTTAACATTCCTCTTTCAGAGATCTACAACAGATAATATGAGCTTTAGATCTGATAGAGACCTACTTCTTTTTGATGCTCCTATTAACAACATTCCTGCAATAACGAAAAACCATACTTATAATTTAGCGTCTACTCTATATCCTTATGCAACAGTGATAAATGGAGAATCTAGTTTCAGGGGAGAGTTATACTACAATCTGAAACGCGGATCTAAGCTCGGAGGTAAATACGGGACTAAAATGAATTTGGTTTTTGCAACATCGTATAGCTTAGACACTACAAACTTTGGACGTGAAGATGGAAGACCTGATTTGGTATATGGGTACCAGCGCAATAGTTGGGGGTTTGGGGACTCTTTGAATGTTCAAGATATAAGTTTTGAGATTGAACGGAAATTCTCAAAGAAATTTAAGGCAAAAGCTATGTATATGAATCTCCAATTCAATACCCTTGCAACACCCGTTACAACAGACTTCAAAGGGATTGTTTATGCTAACATTTTCGTGCTCGAAACTCAAATAAAAACAGCAAAACGTCAAAGCTTACGAACGGAACTTCAAGCTCTATTTACAGAACAAGACAAAGGCGATTGGGCAACTATTGTAGCTGAATACACCTGGAGTCCTCATTGGTTTGCAAACATAACTGATCAATACAATTTCGGTAACCCCGACAACGCAAAACGCGTCCACTATATTTTTGGTTCAGCTGGATATATTAACGGAGCTCACAGACTTAGCTTGGGATATGGGAAACGTCGTGAAGGCATCTTCTGTGTAGGAGGAGTTTGCCGCGCTGTTCCTGCATCTAGTGGGTTAGAGATGACATTTACCTCTAGTTTTTAACTTTAAATATGAGATTAACGAGAGTAAAGGTATCAAAGTCATCAAATATTCTTTAAATTAGCGCGTATTTTTTTGATAAATTACTGATTTACAAACCTCTTATACCTGAATAATATGAAACACATTTACATGCTTCTCGCAGTACTTACTATCTCTTCGACTGCTTTAGCGCAACTTCCGAACGGAAGTATCGCACCTGATTTTACTGCAACCGACATTAATGGTGTCGAGTATAATCTTTACGACCTCCTTGATAATGGCAATACTGTCATCTTAGATTTCTACGCTACATGGTGTGGACCTTGCTGGAGCTATAAAGAGACTGGCATACTTGAAGATCTATGGAACACCTTCGGTCCTGATGGAACTGGAGATTTATACGTTTTCTCTTTAGAGTCAGACGATACTACTACAGACGCTGACTTACACGGTACTGGACCCGCAACTGTGGGAGACTGGGTTACTGGAACACCTTTTCCAATGTTTGATAATATGAGTAACGTCTTCGACGATTACCAAAATACATACTACCCTACTATATACACTGTTTGCCCAGTTCCTGTGGACGGAGGGTACGCACTTGTTGAATCTGGTCAGGCTTCATTTGATGGGCACGTCGCTGCTGCTTTTATGGACTGCTCAAACTCAATTACTGGTGCAGCTCCTTTAGTTTCTTACAATGGTGAAACTTCTTCTTGTGGTGGTGATGCATGGAATGCATCAGCTGCCGTTACAAATCTCGGTTCAGAAGATGTTACTGCTATGACTTTTTCTATGAGCTTAAACGGTGTTGCTCAATCTGATATACTATGGGAAGGTGTTCTTTCAAATGGAGGGAATCAAACTGTAGATCTCGGCTCTTACACAGAGATTGGAACATTTGACTACACCCTTATTGCTGTAAACGGAGCAGATTGGAATGCAGAGGACGCTGTATCAATCGTTGGATCTACTGAAGCGACTTCTTATGTGCAAGTTCAAATCACAACTGATAACTGGCCAGAAGAGACAAGTTGGACAATTGAGTCTGCTTCAGGAATGTACATCGATGGTATTGCTGAAGGATCTCTTGCAAATCAAAATGACACGGAACTCACTTGGGATGTTGCACTAGACCTAAACGAATGCTACGTTTTCACTATATACGATGCATATGGTGATGGTCTAAATTCTTCTCAATGGGGAGACTATGCAGACGGTGCTTGTTCAGTTGTTTCTATGGATGGAATGACAGAGGTCGGTATAGTCGTTTCATATGACGGTTCTACTGATGCAGATTTCGCAGAATTAATCGCTGGTATGGAAGTAACTTCTGTAACTGGAATAACTGAAAACGATCTTACATCTAGCGTAAATGTATTTCCTAACCCTTTCACAGATCACACAACACTTTCTTTCTCAGCTGCTGCTGCGGGGAATGCTTCTGTTGTAGTTTACAATCTAATAGGTGAGAAGGTTATAGATATGAACTTGGGTAATATTGCTGCTGGTACACAGAACATCGAGTTAGACTTTGCTTCTATGGAGGCTGGTATATACCTCGTAAGCCTGACTGCTGGTAACGAAACATCTACTCTACGTGTAACGAACGCACAATAGAGCTTTCTTATAGAACTCGTATAAACTATATTGAATCCGCGTTGTGTGCGTTACGTACAAGCGCGGATTCTTTATTTATTATAAAACATTAAGATTACTTTAGATAGATATGAAGCTTATTCGATTCTTATCCATAGTTGCAATAACTACATTTATTCTATTCCCTTCGTGCGACATTATTGAGGACCCTATAATTCCATTTACTGAAGGGTACAATGTGGAGCTGTACGGAAATCCTCCGGTTTTTCAATTAGCCACAACTTCAGGTAAAAATGTATTGGTAGAAGACTTCACTGCCCATCAATGTGGAAACTGTCCTCCTGCTGCGGAGATTGCTGAAGGACTAGCAGTATCAAATCCAGATCGTGTTTTCCCACTTGCAATACACGCTGGAAACTTGGCCATAACAAATGACTCATACCCGATTGATTGGACTAACGAGGATGGTGATCTATTTTGGTCTCAACTAGATTTCCAAGCAAATCCTCTTGGGAGAATTAACCGTAAAGGAGGAACCGGTAATTTTTACTCTCCTTCTGAGTGGTCTGCTGAAGTCGCTTCTGAACTAAATTCTGAATCTCCGCTACAGCTTCAAATCAAAACTTTCTGGCACCCTTCAGCTGGGCAAGGCCATCTTAACATCCATGTCAATGGTCAATTTACAAATGGCGCTCTAGATGGAGAATGTAAACTTGCTATACTTTTTACAGAGTCGCAACTAATCGGAGATCAGTTGTATTATGGACACGATCCCGAACATATAACTGATTACCAATTCGACCATATGCTTAGAGGTAGTGTGACTGGTGCTGAAGGGCTTGTTGTAATCGATGATGCAATTCAAGGGGATGAATTTCAATCTGACTTTACATTCAGTTGGGATCCTGAATGGGTCTTCGAGAATTCTTCTGTCTTAGTTGTAGCAAGTAGTGAAAACGGAGAAGTTGTAAATTGCCTGTCTCACCATTTAGCTGAATAATAATATTATGCGTCTAGGCCTTTTATTATTTGCTTTTTTACCATACTTGCTTTCCGCACAAACAAAGAAATCCGAAGGTCAGGCCTTCCAATTTAATGGCGGTCTTATAGGTGGCGCAACAGCTTCACAAATTCATGGAGATGGAATAGGTGGATTCAACAAAGTGGGTCTCCACATGGGCGCTACTATTGAAATAGGATGGACGGAAAATAAGAACATACAGATTGGGATAGTGTACAATCAGAAAGGGAGTAAAAAACCGCCAAACCCAACAGCTGGCGATTACGAAACCTGGAGGTATCGATTTACATACATTGATATTCCTATAACTACTAGCTATTCATATGGAATATTCGACCTAATGGTCGGATTACAGCCATCCGTATTACTAGTTGCCGAAGAAGATTTCTATGGTGGTTGGCTTCCAACTGGTTTGCCAATAAAAAAATATGACTTAGGAGGTGTGTTGGGAATACGAACTGTATATGGGGATCATTCTCATGTTTTTGCTCGTGTAACCCAGAGCATTCTCGCTATTGCTCCTCGCCCAGAGACTCCAACGGGTACACCAAGATGGAATAACAGAATGTTGAACATGACTGTGGAAGTTGGAGTTACCTATATGATTTCCAAATTAGATCTGTAAGGAAGGTTGTAAATATCTCAGTTTCGAAGACTTATATTTTGTGAGTGTTCCAGTGGCACCTCAATTTTAACACCCCACGACTTCCCGCTTACTATTCCAGATGCTGAGAAAGGAACTTCCTCTCCTTTTAAAAAGTTTAAGACATCTTTTTTTAAAATTTCAGCAATAGCTCCCTCTCTGGTAGCGACATGTAACCTGATTGTGGCAGTATCTCTTGCGCCAATATTCACTATTTTAGGTAAACTAACATACCCAGCATCTACATCTCTAACTCTAAGTGTGATTTGCGTTTCGTTTAATTCTATGGGATATAAATTAGGGTTATATATCTTCACGTCAAGGTTAGAGCGAAGTCCCTTGAGTCCAATCGCTACTTCTGAAAAATCTTCTACATTAATTACTTCAAGCTGCTTATAACATCCTGTCAAAGTCGAAATCGCTAAAAACGCTAAAATTGAAAGTATCTTGATATTACTTTTCATGTAGCTGAGCGAAATGAGTGTAGAAATGAGGAATGGTTTCTATTCCTTTAAAGTAATTAAAAATTCCATAATGCTCGTTGGGGGAGTGGATTGCATCTGAATCTAATCCGAAACCAAAAAGAACAGTTTTCAGACCTAAGATGCGCTCAAAAGAAGCTACAATAGGAATTGAACCTCCTGAACGAACTGGAATGGGTTCTTTTCCGAATGTGTGTTTCATCGCGAGGGCCGCTGAGTGATAAGCTGGGCTATCGGTAGGGGTAACTGCGGGTGAAGCTCCGTGCATTTCCGTTACTTTCACTTTTACACTTGAAGGAGCTATTTTCTTGAAGTGTTTTGTGAATAGTTTCGTGATCGTTTCGTGATCTTGGTGTGGTACAAGTCGCATTGATATTTTTGCAGTTGCAATAGACGCGATAACCGTCTTCGCACCATCTCCTGTATATCCTCCCCATATACCATTTACGTCTAAAGTAGGTCTAATGCTCATTCTCTCATATGGAGTGTAATCGGACTCACCTTCATGCGCACCTATATCAATACTTGCTTTATGTGTTTCCTCCGAAAATGGAGCTCTTGCCATAGCCTCTCTTTCAGCGGAAGTGAGTTCTAAGACGTCGTCATAGAATCCATCGACTGTTATTCTCTGGTCTTCATCTTTTAACGAAGAAATCATCTCAGCAAGAATATTAATCGGGTTTGGAGCAGAACCTCCGTAAAGACCGCTATGTAAATCGCGGTTAGGTCCAGTAACCTCAACTTCTACATATGATAATCCACGTAAACCAACAGTAATAGACGGTGTGTCGTTAGCGAATATTCCGGTATCGCTAACAAGGACAACGTCAGCCGATAGCTTGTCTTTATTTGATTCGATAAAGTCGTCAAGATGCGAGCTTCCAACTTCCTCCTCACCTTCAATAATGAATTTAATATTGCACGGCACATCGCCCTTAGATACCATAGCCTCAAGGGCTTTGACGTGCATAAACATTTGGCCTTTATCGTCACAAGATCCTCTAGCAAAAATCGCGCCCTCAGGGTGCTTTTCTGTAACTTTAATTATAGGCTCGAAAGCTGGATTATCCCAAAGGTCGATAGGGTCAGGCGGTTGAACGTCATAGTGACCATAAACAAGCACTGTTGGAGCATCAACGCTTGTTTGATATTCTCCGAAAACTATCGGATGACCCGGTGTTTTAATAACCTCTACATTAATTGCTCCAGCTCTTCTTAATGACTGTGCAACAGCTTCTGCACATCTCCTTACATCACCAGCAAAAGCTGGATCTGCAGATACTGATGGGATTCTTAAAATATCGAATAATTCGTCAAGCATACGTTGACGATTTTCTGTAATAAAACCTTTAATGTCCATGCTCAAATGTACAAAGGGAGTACTCTGCTATCTTTGTAACGATTGAAAAAAGATTCTCAAAAAAATGAGCAAAAATTTACTGCCTGATTTTAACAATACCGAGCTAGCATTTGGTCACTTATCAGACAAAGATCTTAGTCGTGGCAAAATGCTTTTTCAATTATTAAGTCGCCCATGGTTAGTGAAATTAGGTAGTGTCATAGCTCGTATTGCACTTTTCGTTAAATTCCCTATAGGTTGGGCCGTAAGGCCTACAGTTTATGCTCAATTTTGTGGAGGTGAGGATATTTCCGATTCTGAAGAAACTATAGACCTTCTTTATAGAAGTGGCGTACGTACTATTTTAGATTATAGTGCTGAAGGTGTTGACACAGAAAGAGAGCTCGATATTACATGTTCTGAGATTTTAAAAACGGTGACTGCAGCTTCTAACGACCCTCGCCATGCTTTTGCTGTGTTTAAACCCAGTGGGCTTTCTAACAATGACCTTCTCGAAAAAGATCATTCAGAGTTAACCTCTATAGAAAAAGAGGCCTGGGAAAGAGTGGTTCGAAGAGTCCGTTCAATTTGTGCTGCTACAGCTGAAGCTGGGGGAAGAGTTTTAATCGATGCCGAAGAAACATGGCTCCAGGATGCAATTGATAAATTAGCAGAAGACATGATGTCCGACTTTAATCGGGAAAGAGCGGTAGTCTTTACCACAGCACAACTCTACCGTCACGACCGCCTCGACTTCCTAAAAGATCTCGCATCTCAAGCTGAAGAAGATGGCTTTATTGTAGGTGTTAAACTCGTGAGAGGTGCGTATATGGAAAAAGAGCGAAAACGTGCTGAAAAAAATTCCTACCCCTCTCCTATCCAAGTTGACAAAGCAGCAACGGACTCTGATTTCGATTTAGCTGTAGAATTTTGCCTAGATAACCTCGATAGAGTAAACCTCTTTTGCGGGACACACAATGAGAAAAGCAACATGAAACTCTGTGAGATGATGATGAAGAAAGGAATTTCTTCAGACGATAACCGAATCACTTTCTCTCAGCTTCTGGGCATGAGTGACCCCATTACTTTCAATCTTGCCTCACGAGGTTATAACGTTGCTAAATACGTCCCCTACGGACCCATCCACGAGGCGATGCCTTATTTGATTCGTCGTGCAAAGGAGAACACTTCCGTAGCAGGACAAACCTCCCGCGAGCTAACTCTTATCCGCACCGAAATAGAGAGGCGTAATAGTTAAAAACCACAAATGGCTTCAATAACTCTCATACTCGGATTTATATTTATCGGAATCACCTTGGAAGTCATTGCGACTTCCATCATGGACTTCATTAAGTACCGAGACCCTCGACTTAAAGGAGAAACGTATTTGTGGATGCTTCCGGTATACGCAGCCGTTCCATATATTTATATGTTCGTAACAAGTACTTTTAAAGAATCCGGTTGGATTGTTAAGGGATTCATATACATGACTGCTTTCTACCTATTAGAACTCTTGGCCGGTTTAATAATAAAAGCACTCGTGGGAGTTTCACCTTGGAATTACAAGGACTATAGATTTCACTTTAAAGAGGTAATCTGTTTAGAATATGCCCCTGTTTGGTTTATCTATGGAATAGTCGGTGAAAGGTATTATGAATTTTTAATCTCTATTTAATTCTTATAAATTTACCGACACTCCAATCCTTAACGCTCTAGGCATATTAGGTCGTAGTCCATATGGACGTCGAGCAACAGCATATGTTCTATCCAAGAGGTTTGTTACACCTAAGTTTAAATTGAGGTGGTTAGAAACTTCGTACCTAATACCAGAGTCAAAGATTAATGATTCGTTTGTTGATTCTGACAAAAGTAATACGCCTTGACCGGCGATAGTTCTCATTGCTGAAGTGTAGCGTCCACTAATGTCAATTGCAAATTTCTCGTGCTCGAAAGATGTAACCAATGAGAGTTGATGTGGAGCAAGGTAGGGAAGCGCATCACCTACTTCTACATCTCCCCAAGCTCCGAAATCACTAGAGAATGCATTCGTAAATGTTGCATCAGTGTAGGTGTAGGCGACACGTATAGGCATAGAGATCTGATCGAAAGGTCCATCGGTGAAAGGGTCCGCCGCCAATTCGAATTCTAAACCGTTTGCTATTGCGGACCCTCCATTAAACAAATCTCCAGATCCTGTTCCCCCTGATGCATTTAAGTCTGCTCCAAGAAGATTAGAGTAGTTGTTGGAGAAAATTACTAACTGAGCTGATACAGAACGGTGAGAAAATCTGAGGCCTAACTCTGAATTAATAGAAAGTTCAGGGTTTGTCTCTGGATTAGATCCGGGAGGAATAAATCCTCTGTGGACACCGGTAAAAACGTCGAGCGATCTAGAGACTTGGTAATTAAGGCCAACACCTGGAAGGAGTACAGAAACGTTGTTTATACGGTAGTTACCTTCTGCGAGGCGTTCTAGATCAGACGAACCGTAGTCGTAGTACTCGAAGGATATGTTTTCGTGTCGTAAACCTGGAGTAAGAGTGAAGTCCCCGAAATGTAAGGTAGCTCTAAGATATTTCGCGAGCGCGGTAGCAGATTCAACTCTGTTTCCTGCTGTTCCATGAATGCCAGGGGTAACGAGCTCCATAGTTCCGTTATCCATAGAATAGCGGTCACGCCATTGGAAACGATCAACTAAATCGCGATGAAAGCGAGAACCTAATATAATTCTGTTTTTAACTTCAGCTTTCCCGAAAGTATATATCAGACGCGATTGAACTCCTTGAGCGAAGTAATGTCTATTATTTGCTTTAACATCGAGACCTGCTGAACCTATAGTAGATGACCCTGTGAGATATGAATAACCTTCTGAGAAATCATCTGGTGAATTTAGAATTTCTCCAAGGTCAATTGTCGTTCCCGTTGAATCAACAGCTCTATCAAGTTTGTACCAATTTCTGTGAAATGTAGTTCTGTAGATATCGGTTTTGATCTCAAGGCTTTTTGATGGAGCAATAGTGTGGGTGAGAACTGTTTGGGTTTGGGTGGCGTTCATCACATCCTGGGCGCTAGCCGCATAACGGCGGATGGGCGAGATAGCGAAATCTTCTTCTGAAAGACCCAAGTATGTTTCGTGAGAGGTTTCGTTTACATCAGCTAACTTTAACTGCAGAGATTGTTTTACTGAAGCTGAAACTGGCGATGACCATTTCAACTTTGCCAAGCGGTCTGATTTGGTAAATCCTGTAGGATCTTCGTTATCGAGAATTTTAAACCCATCTGACCCAATTGCTAAAAATTCGATGAGATAACCGAAAGTTCCTTTTTCAGAAGCGATAGAACTTCCTACATACGTATGTATGTAACGATTGTTGAACGACCCATTAGACATTGAAAATGAGGATATTTCTGCATCGGGAATTTGTGTGGAAATGAGGTTTATTGCGCCAGATGCAGTTTGTGGACCGAAGGCTATTTGGCTTGAACCTTTAAGAATTTCAACTGAAGACATTCGGGAAATAGAAGGGAAATAGTAAGCCGAAGAGGCCGTGTATGGAGCAGGTGCAATAAGGATTCCATCTTCCATAATAGTTATTCGAGAAGAGCGCTCAGTTCCTGAACCGCGAAGACCGATGTTAGGTCTGAGACCAAAACCATCCTCCTCAGTAATATTCACTCCAGATACAGTTCTTAAAGTACGAAGAGGATCGGTATATGAAAAACGTTTAAGTTCTTTTGATGTGATTAAATGCAGTGAACCTGGCACTTCGTCAAGACCTGAAGCGCCAGAAGCAAGGCCTACAGCAGATACCGTAGCCTCGGGGATTCCATGCCACATTGAGACTATATGAAAGGTGGAGTCTTGAGCTAAAACTGAGAGACCGGTTAAGGAAAGTAATGCCGCAGAAATGAATCCAATTCGAAGTATTTTCATAGCGCAAATATTCCATCTTTAACGCTACTATCACAATACCACAAACATGGTATTTAGACTGAGTCTAAATAAAAAATGTTATGCTAATTGATCTCTACAATCGTCTGACTTGATAATCCGAAGCACCCAAATCCACTACTTACATTAGAATAAATAAGTGAAGGTTCTGCAAAGAGGTCAAAACCTCCTGACAAATAGTCTCCAGTACTTTCATAGAACTTAGCGAGCTCGGGACTTAGAGCTTGAACACGCAGTCTTAGAGCCACCGGTGACCACTCCTTGTCATAATCAAATGACTTTGAAAAGAAAGTTATGCCTGCTAACCCATCTGTCCAACCAGTAGCGTTTTTATCCGAAACAATCAATCCTCCAGTAATGAATTCTTCTGTAATCCTTTGATCATTTTGAGACCTAAGCCAAACTTGATCCCATCCCAAGGTATCTAATGTAAAAGCATCAATGTAAAGCGCATCAACATTAATTAAATATGAATCGTCTAAATCAGAATGATTTACTAAATCAAGCGTATAGATGTCTTGTATAACATCCCCATTCCAAGGTGAATGCATTGTGTCCCCTCTATACTCATACGTTAATGCTACTTCCGGAATTGGTGGCATCGTGTTCGTAGCTGTAACAGGATCGAAACCTGGTGCATCAACGTTTAAAGTCATCGTAGCGTCGAAATGTCCAAAAGTGTCGTCTAGGTTAAGTTTGTAAGCTAAATCTACAAATTCTTCCTCTCCAAGAGTATACACAATAGCATCTTCTCCCAGACTAAGAGAAATGACAGCCCCGGCCACAGGCTGAGGTCCTGCGGCATCTAAAACAGAAGCAGTACTTGTTACTTGTGCCACTATTTGGCTGTCGATATCCCCAGATATTAGAGTAACGGCAAGACGAGGGGAGTGCTCTGGGAATTCTACCTCGTGAACGACTCCATCGGCGAATCGATCACAGCTGACAAAACTTAGGGTAAGTATTAAAGCTATTGAAAGTGTGAAAATATTTTTCATTTTGATAGTTGTTTATCTAGCAATTAAAATGAGAAACGCCATGCTATAGATGGAATAATAGGGAAAATTCCGTACTCTCTAATAACGGGATTGCCGTTGTCATCTTCGTCAGTTTGGGCGAAAAATGGGTTTAGATTATTGTACGCGTTATACACACTGAATATTAGATGTCTTGTACCGTTTTCAGCCATTTTAGTTCGGGTTAACGAAAGGTCCAGTCTGTGATAGGGGCTCATTCTAAAAGCGTTCTTCTCAGATGGGACCTCAGCTGAAAATGTGTATATACCCTCTCCTGTACCATCTGGAATATAGGTTGAGAAGGAGGATTCACTTAATGTAAGGGCTCTTCCTGTACCGTATAGCCAAACAGCTGACCCAGTCCACTTTTCAGTAAAATCATGGGTGACAACGAAACTCACATCATGACGTCTGTCATAGGTATAAGGATACCAGTTTCCACTGTTGATGTCATCGAATTGGCGGTTAGACCAAGAAAGTGTATAGCCTATCCATCCTGTTGTGCGGCCGTGCTTTTTTTGGACTAAAAGCTCTGTACCGTATGCGTTACCGATACCTTGCGTCACCTGGTCTTCCCAGTCCGTGTCCAGACTAAATAAGAAACTAGCTCCCTCTTTGTAACTCAGCAAGCCTTCCATGCCCTTGTAATATCCCTCAAGAGACACCTCGATATCACCGAAAGTTTTTGCCACTCCCATCGCCACCTGCCAACTTTGTTGAGGGCTTATACGAGCAGTAGAAGGAACCCAAAGATCTGTGGGAAGACCCAGTCCTTCATTCGTTAATAGGTTTACATATTGTGACATCCTTGCGAATGAAGTCTTAAGAGCGTAACCTCCAGGAAGGCGATAGTTGAGGGCGGCTCTCGGCTGAATGGAGTTATAAGAGGTGTCTTGTACCATCAGAATAGAAGTGTGAATTCCCAAGTTGAGCTTTAAACGCTCGCTTAACTCAAACTCATCCTCAATATATAAAAACGCCTCATCCGATTTGATATCTGCTGGACCTAAAAGAGTGTCTAAAGCTGGGATGTCTCCGAAATTGAGTTCAAGTGAAGTAGCTCCTGGGCTGAAAGTGTGATTCGTCCAGTTAGCCCCAAATTTTATATAATGCCTAGCATTGGGAGCGAAGTCAAAATCTATTCGACCTGAAAAATCTTCAATTCCAGAGTTGTAAAGGGCAGCCATACTAAGAGTATCGTCTGAATGTTCAGTAATTTCAATACCTGTGTTGAAATTATAAAGCGAACGAGTTAGGGTGGTATTGGAGAAAAGTCTGGGACCCCATTCGTGATTCCATCTTAAAGCTTGAATCGCATTCTTCCAATCTAACCCTAAATCTAGAGTTGAACTGTACATACCATAATTTTCAGCTGAAGCAATCCCGAAATCATCTTCCCCTTTGAACGCACTTAAATAGAGGCGGTCTTTAGAACCTATTCGCCAATTAAGTTTTCCATTAAGATCGTAAAAATAATATCTCGGGTCAGTCGTAACATCGGGATTGTTTCTATTCGCTTGGGAAATAAGTGGTTTAATTAAGAGATCTAGGTAAGTTCTTCTGGCGCTAAGCATAAAGGATGCCTTGTCTTCTACTATGGGTCCTTCAACGGTAAGCTTAGAAGCAATAATGGAAACTGTGGCGTCGGCGTGATATTCCTTCATATGTCCGTCCTTCATGTGGATCTCTAGAATAGAGCTGAGACGGCCGCCGAAACGTGCTGGAAACCCTCCTTTAGTGATGCTCATATTCTTTACCGCGTCGGCATTGAATACTGAGAAAAATCCGAAAAGATGGTTTACACTGTAAAGAGGGACACCATCTAGGAGCATGAGATTTTGGTCTGGTGAGCCGCCACGTACGTATAAACCACTAGTCCCCTCACCTCCTGATTGTACTCCTGGTAAGAGTTGAAGAACCTTGAGTAGATCAACCTCTCCACCGATGGCCGGGAGTCTTTTTACTTGGTCGATAGGTATCTCCATTTTCGACATCTGAACCTGCTCCTCGATTTTATTAAGCGACTCAGCTGACACAACTGCTTCTTTAAGTTTCGTTCCTGCAATTAGGTTGATATCCATCTTGATATTAATGCTCAGGTCTATCTCGAATCGCTGTGGCGTATATCCTATATAAGTTACAATAATATTGTGTTTCCCCTCAGGTAGAGTAAGTGAATAGAACCCGTAAATATTAGCAGCAACTCCCTGCTTCGTGTCTTCGCACCAAACAGTCGCCCCTAGAAGCTGCTCTCCGCTAACAGCATCTTGAACGTGACCCGAAAGAGTTTGGGCAAAAGAGTTTGCCGAAAACAACAATTGGCAGATAAGAAATAATAATATCAAGCGCATGTACATACCTTTGAAAGGTGAAAAAAACATTCCTGCAAGTTAATCTTTTAGTACAAATAATAATCTTTGCAATTCTGGTATTATCAGTAATTAACAATTCTATATTATCAGCCCAAACGGCTCCAGAGACCATCAACGCTATCCGCATAGCCGAAGTAGACCATCCTGTTCAAACTCTATCAGCATCTCATAACGTAAACAACAACGACCTCCTTATCGTTGGGCACGATGGTGTAGTTCATTACTGGGAACCTATTTCTGGATTACGCGCAACGCCATTCTTAGATATGGGAATTAATGGAATGAATATCTTAGACTTCGGTGAGAATCCGGAACAAGGGCTTAACGGCATGACTCTCGACCCCGATTTTGAAGAAAATGGGCTTGTGTATGTGATTTACAACGGTTACCGTCCGGACGGTACTGGCGAGATTATCGACGAGCGAATCCTGTGTTTCGGGACTGTGGAGGATCACAGTATTGTGGACACCTCCGTTTGGTATGAAGTTTTAGAGTTGGTTCAGCCGGATCAAGGGCACAATGGTGGCCAAATACTTTTTGGCCCAGACAACTTCCTCTATATCTCCACTGGAGATGGCGGATCCACAGGCACAGGTGCTTCAGGTGGCGGATCTAACGGCGATGACCACGGACCCATAGGAAACGCTCAAAGCTTAGAGTCTTTGTTAGGTAAGATTCTACGAATCGAAACCCATGGACTAGAGCCATATACCATACCTAAGAACAATCCGTTTGTGGGAGTGACTGGTGCGCTTGAGGAAATTTGGGCTTACGGATTGAGGAATCCATGGAGATTTTGCTTCGATAGTGAAAATGGCGACATGTATATCGGGGACGTAGGAGAGGTTGATTGGGAAGAAATACATTACGAGGCAGCAGAGAGTGAGGGTGGGCTTAACTACGGATGGCGCCTGATGGAAGGTCCTGATTGCTACGAACCCCTGGAAGATTGTGATCCTGATAATGAAACTGAGCAGCCAATCTTTGCATTCCCACACGAGAATGGTCTCTGCAGTGTAATCGGTGGGGTTGTGTACAGAGGAGAAAACATCCCTTCCTTAGAGGGGTATTATATCTTCTCCGATTATTGCGGCTTTGGCGACACACAATTTTTCACCCTAAAAGAAAATATGAATGGTGAGTGGGTAAGCCAGGCGCTTATTCTAGATGTTGAAGGTGGATTCGAACCTTGGACAGAATCTAAGTCAGCTTTCGGAGAAGACAATAAAGGTGAAATTTATCTATGTACTCGATTCTTCGTCTACAAACTCTTGTTCGACCCATTATTCCCTCCTGTTCAATCTGGAGGCAAAGAGGTACGCTTCTCACCTAACCCTTCGGGATCTAATTCATTAGTTAAAATTGATCTCGAAGGTGCAGGAGAAATCTCAAGATTTAGAGTTTTCGATTCTGCTGGGAGGCTAATGCGCGATCTCTACCCAACTGAATCTGGCGACAACACCACTTTTTACACAAATGATTTTCCTACTGGAGTTTATAGTGTCCATATAGATCTTGTGGGGCTTGATGATATTCTCTTTGGGAAACTTGTCGTCTTCGGAGAGTAAACAATAGTTAAGGACAGGGGCAGTTTTCTACGTCTCTCAAAACAACACTCGTGACAACACTAGCTGTATCTGTGATGAGGTAAGTCGCAGATTTAACTACTCCATCTCCTTCTATAAAGTATCTGCGAGGTTTTTCTCTCGGTCCACTTTTACTAAAGTCTACATCTCCCAATCTCGCTAAATCCGCTAGATCACTCACTGTAAGATTACCACATTTAAGAACACACTGTGCTCCTGAATCTGCCATAATTCCAGCCATAGCAATCTCCTTACTAATTCTGTTTGTGGGTAGCCAATCCATACACGCGCGTTCTGAAAACATAACCCAAGTAAGACCTATACCTACCATTACTCCGATAAGGTACTTAGAAAGACGATTTAAAAAATTCATACGGCAAAACTACATTAAACTTTCTGTCTCTAACCTTAACTTCGTTATATGATTGCAGCGTGTGATTTAAAATTTTCCTATTCCGGAACAACTTCATTAGAGTTTCCAGATTTCAAGTGTCAAAGCGGCAATAAGCTACTACTTATTGGAAATTCTGGTAGTGGAAAAACAACTCTTCTTCATTTATTATGCGGCCTGATTAGGCCTGATTCAGGATCTATGCAAGTTGCCGGTTTAGACATCAATACATTAAGTGACAGAGAGCTCGATAAGTTTAGGGGTTGTGAACTCGGAATTGTATTCCAACAATCGCACTTTGTTCAAAGCTTAACAGTTGCAGAAAATATAGCACTTCCTACTATGCTCACGGGATCTAACATTACTGCCCAGGAGTTAAAAGTTCGGACACATGAATTACTCGACAATCTAGGTATAGAGCATAAATTCGACAGTTACCCTAAAGATTTAAGTGTGGGAGAACAACAACGAGCATCAATAGCTAGAGCTCTAGTTCACAAACCATCTGTCGTTTTTGCAGATGAGCCGACATCAGCGCTGGACGATAAAAGCACAGAGTCTGTAATCCGATTACTCGAAGAAGAAACTGAAAAAGTTGGTGCAAGCTTAATTATTGTAACCCACGATTCAAGGCTTAAAACCAGATATAAAGACCGAGTTGAACTTCAACCGCTAACAAACGCCTAATGAGACTATCCTATATAGCAAGGCGCAACCTAGCCGCAAAACCTCTTCAGACTGCACTAAGTGCTATTCTCCTTGCTTTTGGAGTGGGGATGGTGAGTCTTATGATGCTCGCTGAAAAGCAGATGACCGAGCAGTTCGAGAGAAATATTAAGGATATAGATCTCGTCCTCGGAGCTAAAGGAAGCCCACTGCAGCTAATTCTAGCTAATGTTTATCACATCGATGCGCCCACTGGGAACATCTCGCTTGCAGAGGCGGAGAAGGTGATGCGTAATCCATACATAGAATCAGGGATTCCACTCGCATATGGCGACAATTATATGAGTTACCGAATCGTCGGAACGGACGAGTCTTACCCCAACCATTATGGAGCGAAGATTGATGAAGGTTCCTTTTGGTCTAAAGCATTCGAAGTAACTATAGGAGCTACAGTGGCGGCAAAAACTGGTTTGGAAGTTGGCAGCACTTTTTTCAGCGCCCACGGATTAACAGACGGTACAGACGTCCACGATGATAAGGCCTTCACTGTTATTGGAATACTAGAGAAAAGTAATTCCGTAATTGATCAACTGTTACTTACAAGTATAGAGAGTATCTGGGGTGTTCACTCTGAACAAGACGATGAGCTACTGTCTCCTGAAGAGCTTTACGCATCGAGAGAGATAACAGCCGTACTCCTAAAGAAACGTAACCCCATGGCAATCCTCACTCTGCCTAACCTACTTAGAGAGACTAATATGCAGGTCGCCCTGCCAGCAATAGAAATTAATAGATTAAACCAACAATTTGGAATTGGTGCTGCCACCCTCAGAGCTATCGCACTTCTGATTATGGCTCTCAGCTTTGCTAGCATATTCATCTCTGTTTTTGACAATATGCAGGCTCGCAGGTATGAACTAGCCCTCATGCGAACCATGGGAGGCACACCTGGCACCCTCTACAAACTACTGCTTTTAGAAGGCGGACTATTGAGCCTTGGTGGAACCATTCTTGGATTGCTTATCAGTCGAGTAGGTCTATTTACTCTTGCCTCCGCCGTTGAAAATAAATTTCAATACGATCTGGGTAACCTAGGCCTTCTCACATCTGAAATATATCTCGCAATAGGCGCTACCTTTGTAGGGCTAATCGCAGCAGCTCTTCCCGCATTCAAAACTCTGCGTTTAGATATTTCGAAAACTCTCTCAAACGAATGATGAATCTCAAAAACCCCAGTACCACCATCCTTCGTTCAAGTTGGATTGTGTCTGCAATGGCCCTTGTCGCTGTTGTTTCTCTCGACTGGAGTAGCATGTGTCATCCCTCCCCTGAAGGTGTAGCTATTAAAAACCAAATCCGTAATGTCCAAACAGCAAAAGCTACATCAACTTCAAATACTATAGCATCAACTTCTATAGGATTGGAGAGCTATACTGAGCTCACTTGGAAAGACTTGACAGATGTTGAATTTAAAGACGTGTATGTAGATGAATTGGATGCCTACTATTGGAAACCCATATTTGGCCCTCTTGTAAAAGATTTAGAAGGAGGGAAATTCTATATCACAGGCTATGTTATTCCAGTTGATATTGACGAAGACTTCT
>Ga0206679_10000190_pt1 | contig 48700 bp, 43 predicted proteins | sample M110012015metaG_FD_155464 | JGI IMG/M metagenome (GOLD analysis project Ga0206679, IMG submission 155464) | Ammonia-oxidizing marine archaeal communities from Monterey Bay, California, United States - M1 100m 12015 | ecosystem: Environmental > Aquatic > Marine > Intertidal zone | place: USA...
TCATGGAAACAACCAGACCCAGACCCAGATACACATAAAGCGCTCCGGCTGCCACGATATAGACCAAATAGACACCTATCGCCGCCAATACTCGGCCTGCGAGCCCCCGCACAGCACTCGTGACAAGCAGGGCAACCAGCAACAAAGCCGTCACCAAAGACTCAACCAACGTGCTCGCTGGTCTCAGGGGAGCCCCATTCATCATCGTGCCGATAGCACTTGCTATGATCTCTACCCCGTAGACCGAACCTGTTGGGGTGTTGAATTTATCGTGAGTCACTTCCCAGGTATCACCTACCAATACAATTTTGTCGCCAAACACATATCGCCATTTCTCCGCTTCCTCAGCGGTCACGGTCGCATTCTCAAGGTCAAGAATCTCTAACGCGGAGAACCCGGCAGCACCTTCAGACAGGTACCGGGTCCCTGCATCGATGAGGGGAAAATCTATGTAGATGTCACCAAACTGATCAAGTGGCGCGCGCAGCCTGTCACCAAGCACTAGCGTATTGCCCTCGAGGCGAGGTTCAACCTGCCAATACAAGGCGAGCGCCTGCACCGCATAGGACCAACCACCCGGGCACCAAACCCCGAGAGAACTTCCGCAATCTTGCCCAGGTCAGTACGACGAAATGGAAAGCTGCCGTATTCCTCGTATAGGGCTTCATCCAGCGCAACAATCATGATCTCGTCCCTGAGCCTTGTCAGTTCAGAGTCACCAAAGACAGTCCGGAAGATTTGACGAATGGAAATCGTCTGGTCTTCCAGCAGCGAAAAGGTCTCGAATCGCTCCGCCGGAATCGTCAGCAGGAAAAACAATCGTTGTCGAAACATCCCAACGTTTGAGCGGATTCTTCATAACTTGGCAGTTTCCCCCTCAGCGGGCAGGTAGCAATGCATCAACTCCAATTTTCTTAACGATATTGAGGCATCAACGTTGACATGACCATTCCACCTTATCCTGAAATCTAGTATTCTTAACGACCTTTCAGTGCAAATAAACTTAATGCTAACCGTTATCTCCCCCGCCAAAACTCTGGATTTTGATACGTCGCCTACGACTTCAAAATACTCAGCGCCTGTTTTTACAACCCGCACGAGTGCCCTCGTTGACGTGATGCGCAAAAAATCGTCTGCAGAGCTCAGCAAACTTATGGGTATTAGCCCAAAACTTGCTGCGCTCAATGTCGAACGATTCCGGTCATTCAACCCGCGTTCGAAAACGGCCAAACAGGCGCTGCTGTCATTCAAGGGTGATGTCTACATAGGACTGGAGGCTGAGACTTATAGCGAAAGGGATTTTAATTTCGCACAAAAAAACCTAAGAATTCTTTCTGGCCTGTACGGCATCCTCAGGCCTCTGGATATGATCCAACCTTATCGTCTGGAGATGGGGACTCGACTGAAAACCAATCGCTCCAAAACACTTTATGAATTCTGGGGGGACGAAATTGGCGAGGCGCTGGGAAGAGAACTCTCTGTACACCGAAACAAAACGCTGTTAAACCTTGCGTCTATCGAATACTTCAAGGCAGTCTCAACCAGCAAGCTACCGGGCAAGGTGATTACCCCTGTTTTCAAAGACTACAGTAAGGGGACTTACAAGGTGCTTGGATTCTTTGCGAAAAAGGCACGCGGATCAATGGCAAGTTTTATCGTGAAGAACCGGATCAGTAAGCCCGAAGATATCAAGGGATTCTCAGCAGACGGCTATCAGTACAACGAAACCTACTCAACAGATGACCAGTGGGTATTTACCCGGAAGGCAAGCTAGCAAGGGACCACAGAGCTATCTTGAACCTCCCCCAGCGTCTGGCTAATAATCCAATTTGAATCATCAACTGACTGCCAAAAACTCGTCTAAAAGCTCTCATATAAAAATGGGCATCATCGTCAACCCGTTTTCCGGGCGAGACGTCCGTCGTGTCGCTGCACGCGCCAGTACCAGCGACCACCATGAGAAACAGCAACAGGTGACACGTCTGGTGCTTGGCGCGCTTTCCCAGGGTGTCGAGAAGATCTATCTCGCGCACGAGCCGTTCAGAATCAATGAAAAAGCGGTAGAGAACCTGCCGGAAAGGGATCAAATCGAGATCCTGAAGTTTACCCTGACGCACTCAGCCAGGGACACAACCACCATGGCCCAAATAATGTGGGACGAAGGTTGCCGGGTATTCATTGTGCTCGGTGGAGACGGGACATCCCGAATCGTAGCCCGGAGTTTTCCTGACTCCATCATGCTGCCGCTATCCACCGGTACCAACAATGTCTTCCCTTATCGTCTTGAAGCGACCGTTGCAGGGATGGCCGCCGGACTGGTTGCCGCAGGGAAAGTTCCAGTAGATCATTGCCGCAGATGTAAACGGGTCCACATCCGGAAAAACGACGAGTCTGATATTGCCCTGATCGATGCAGTGCTGCTACGCAACGATTTCATGGGCAGCCTGCTCCCATTTAAGCCTGAAGACCTGTCAACAATCGTATTGACGAGAGCGGAACCTGCCTCCATCGGCATATCCCCAATCGGGGGGTTTTTTGAACCGACGGGTCACCACAATGACAACGGTGTCGTCGCGCAATGTGATCCGAATGCTACCCTTCGAGCAAACGTGCCGATCTCACCCGGATTGCATGCTGAGGTTGGCATTGATTCAGTTCGACCAATCGCTTTTGGAGAATCGGTTAATTTCGAGGGACCGGGGATTCTGGCCTTTGATGGTGACCGAAGTATTAAACTTGCAGACCGAGAGGTCGCCATCGCCAAAGTCCTGCGGGATGGTCCTTTTATCATTGAAGCTGAAAAGGTGATGGCGCTGGCCGCCGCCAGCAATCTGTTCCAGCTGTAAGCTAACTGCCACACACTTCCGCACTGCCAAACTCCGGTCAATCCGGTATCCTTACAGGCTGTGAATAAGAATGGCACGTTCAAGAGGATAATCAATCGTATGAGGTTGGTTCGGATACTCTTCATGCTCTTAGTGTTTGCGCCGCTTGTGCTACAAGCAGAAGATAAAAACACGACCAATCCGATGACCAAAACTCTGGTCTGGCCTGACGGCACCCGCTATATTGGCGGTGTCATGGAGGGCAAACGGGAAGGCAAGGGAACGATCTTCTGGCAGGATGGCACCCGTTTTGTAGGCCAGTTTGAAAACGACATGCGCAATGGACCCGGAACAATAATCCTTCCAGATGGAATGGTCTACACCGGGTTTTTCAAGAACGACGAGTTGATTGATACTGAACACACTATCGCCGCCAGCGCAAAAATCGCGGCAGAGCTGGACGATGAAGAATCAGCTGCAGTGCCGCGGGGTACTGAACTTCCTAACAAAGCTGACTCGCTAGTTGACCAGGCATCTGTCACCCTCACGCAAGTTGACGAAAATGACCTGCTCGAACCCGTCAGAGACCCTGAACCAACCATTGTCCTGGATGAAGCACCAGAACCCGAAAAGAAAATCTTGGCAGCTGTCAAGACCAACTCTGAGTCAATCGCCGAACCTGAGCCCGGGCCCGAACCAGGCCCGGGAGAAGACTATTACTCCAGCGACGTGACCACCATTACAGATTCGGTCAAGGATGGGCTGATCGAGACCGTGGAACAATGGGCAGCAGCATGGTCTGATCAAAATGTTCCTCTGTACCTTACCAACTATTCCGAAGATTTCGAAGCCCCCGGCCGACAGAGCAGACGGAACTGGGAAGAGCTCAGAAGAACAAAAATCAAGCGTCCCGGTCAGATTAGCCTGAATATCACGTATCAGCGACTTGAACGGGTCGACACTAACGTCGTAGACGTGTTCTTTCGCCAGGCCTACCGCTCGAATACCTATATAGAGACTGACAAAGTCCTTAGGCTCCGAAAGGAAGATGCAGACTGGAAGATCCTGGTCGAAAGCAGTCGACGGTCTGCGTAAGATTCCAACATATTCACCACATCTTAAGGAAAAATATGCCTGAAGCATCAATGCCACTCCCTTCCGCGACTATTCTCATGCTTCGGGATGGTCCTACTGGCCTGGAGACCTTCATGGTTGTAAGGCATCACCAGATCGATTTCGCCTCCGGCGCACTGGTGTTCCCGGGCGGCAAGGTTGAGGCAGGTGATTACGAGGTCCGCAACTACTGTGATGGCATAGACAATGCTGACGACACCGCGGTTGCCATGATGGCTGGTGCCATCAGGGAAGCTTTCGAAGAATGCGGTATTTTGTTAGCCCGTGAGAAAGACTCTGACGCCCTGGTATCAGGCGAGAGACTAAATACCCTTGAGCACTATCGTGACCCGTTAAACCGGAGCGAAGTTTCACTGATCGAGTTTCTTGAAAAAGAACAGCTCATGCTCGCTTGTGACACGCTGCAACACTTCGCTCATTGGATTACGCCAGAGATGCTACCCAAACGCTTCGATACTCACTTCTACCTGGCAGTGGCCCCCTCAGACCATCTGGCGATTCATGACGGGCACGAATCTGTGGATTCAGTCTGGATTTCACCGGATAACGCCATCAAGGGCAACGCGGACGGCACCTATACGATTATCTTCCCCACTCGCGTTAACGTAGAAATGCTGGGAGAAAGCTCGAACGTTGCTGATGCCATGCGAGCAGCAACAGAACGAAACATCGTCTCCATTCTGCCCTGGACTGAACACAGAGACGACGGAAACTACATCTGTATCCCTGAAGATGCCGGCTATGTAACGACCGCAGAGAAGATGCAGGTGCCGTCGACCTAGCTAGCCACCACTTTTAAATTTGCTCCCGCCATGAAGGTCACCGCAGATCGCTATGGACAAGCAGATACTCTGTAATTCCCCGGAAATTACCACGTCTCACACAGAGTTGCTCCTTGCAAAATCATCAATAAAAAAGGCGCCTAAAGCGCCTTTTTTCTACCCCCCGAAATCATCGAGGAAGATGTTCTCACGTTCAACCCCAAGGTCTTCGAGCATACCGATGACGGCTGAGTTCATCATGGGAGGCCCGCACATGTAGTACTCGCAATCTTCAGGCGCAACATGCTCCTTCAGGTATTCATCGAAAAGCACATTGTGAATGAAGCCGGTGTAGCCTTCCCAGCCCTCGATTCCCTGATCAGATAATGCAACGTGCCATTCAAAATTCGGATTTTCTGCCGCCAGCCTGTCGAACTCATCTACGTAGAACAATTCGCGCTGGTTACGGCCACCATACCAGAAGGTGATTTTTCTATCGGTGTGAATTCGCAACAGCTGATCAAAGATATGTGCACGCATTGGGGCCATACCGGCACCACCACCGATGAACACCATCTCTGCATCGGTTTCCCTGGCAAAGAACTCACCGTATGGCCCGAAGATAGTCACCTTGTCACCGGGCTTCTTGGTGAATAGGTAAGAAGACATTTTCCCCGGCGGAAATTCTGTACCCGGGGGTGGCGACGCAACACGGATATTGAATTTCATCACGCCTTTTTCATCCGGGTAGTTCGCCATCGAGTATGCTCGAATCGTTGGTTCAGAGACGATCGACTTGTGTTCAAAAACACCAAACTTCTCCCAATCGCCGGTGTAGTCTTCCTCAACGTCAATATCCCTATAGTCGATATCATAGGGGGGAATCTCAAACTGAACATAACCACCTGCACGGAAGTCTACTTCTTCGCCTTCAGGTAGCTTGAGCACCAGTTCTTTAATAAATGTCGCAACGTTCTCATTGGAAATGACATCACACTCCCAACGCTTAACGCCGAAAAACTCGGCAGGCACTTCAATTTTAAGGTCCTGCTTAACCGCTGTCTGGCATGACAACCGCCAACCGTCATTGGCTTCACCACGGGTAAAGTGTCCCTCCTCTGTAGACAGCATCGACCCACCGCCTTCCATCACAACGCAGCGACACTGGGCGCAGGTGCCACCACCGCCGCACGCGGAAGAAAGGAAAATACCGGCATCAGCCAGGGTATTCAGTAACTTACCACCGGCGCTACAGGTGATCGTCTTTTCAGGATCACCATTAATTTCGATAATCACTTCACCGGTACTCACCAGTAATCTACGTGCATACAGAATGACAAACACGAGCATCATGATGATCCCCGTAAACATGCTTACACCCAAAAAAACTTCAATAACGTTCATATCTGAACTCTAAAACCTCTCCAATGCCGGGTTATCACTAACCCGCAGAACCCTGTCTAAGGTAAAATTTCTAACATGGAATACGTAACGTACAATGTCTAACGAGCGATGTCTGAAGTAAAATGTCTAAAGTGAAATACCGCCGAATGACATAAAGCCCAGGGACATCAAACCCACTGTGATAAAAGTGATCCCAAGGCCTCGCAGGCCTCGCGGTACATCACTGTATTTCATCTTTTCCCTAATGCCTGCCAGCACCACGATGGCAATTGCCCAGCCCAGCCCTGACCCGAAACCGTACACGACACTTTCCGCGAAGTTGTAGTCACGATTCACCATAAAAAGGGATGCACCCAGAATCGCGCAGTTCACGGTAATTAGCGGCAAAAATACACCCAATGCGTTATAAAGCGCAGGCACATACTTGTCGAGGAACATCTCCAGGATCTGTACGATCGCTGCAATCACTCCGATATACGACAGGAAACCAAGGAAGCTGAGATCCACATCCGGCAACCCGGCCCAGGCCAACGCTCCATCCGCCAACAAATATTGGTACAGCAGGTTATTAACGGGAACGGTAATCGTCAGTACAACGACCACTGCGATGCCAAGCCCCATGGAAGTCTCGATCTTCTTGGAGATGGCAATAAATGTACACATGCCAAGAAAAAACACGAGCGCCATGTTTTCAATGAAAACGGCGCGAACCAACAGGCTTAAATAATATTCAATCATAGTTAAGCCCTCCTATCCCTTGGACAACGCGGTGTGACCGCCAATTTCATACTCCGGTTCTTCAACCTGCTCTGTCTTCCAGGCACGCAGCGCCCAGATCAGCAGACCGATAATAAAGAATGCACTAGGTGGCAAGAGCATCAGGCCCATCGGCGAATACCAACCGCCGTTTGTGACTAATGGCAGAATTTCGTATCCAAACAGACTGCCAGATCCAAAAAACTCTCTAATAGTCGCAACCAACATCAGAACTACGCTATAACCGAGACCGTTACCAATGCCATCAAGAAAGCTCAACCCTGGCGGGTTTTGCATCGCGAAAGCTTCAGCTCGTCCCATGACAATACAGTTTGTGATGATCAGTCCAACAAACACACTAAGCTGCTTGCTGATGTCATAGGCGACAGCGCCCAGCACCTGGTCCACTACGATGACCAGTGAGGCGATGATCGTCATCTGAACGATAATCCGGATGCTGCTGGGAATCCGGTTTCGAATCATAGAGATAAACAGGTTCGAAAAAGCGGTCACCAGCGTCAGCGCAATACACATCACCAACGCTACGCTCATCTTGGTAGTCACCGCCAGTGCCGAACAGATTCCCAGTATCTGCAACCCAATTGGATTATTGACGAAAAGCGGGTTAAGTAATACTTCTTTGGTACTCATGATTTGCCTCTTTACCCGCGAAAGCCATCAAGAATGGGACCAAAACCGTCATCACCCATCCAATAGCTCACCAGGTTTTCCACACCTCTACTGGTCAGTGTTGCTCCTGACAGCCCATCAACCTGATAATTAAACTTTGCCGATTCAGCCCTCGCAAAACCCTTAATCACCTTCAGCGCCACGCCGCCATCGTTATAGATCGTCTTGCCAGACCACTGCGCTTTCCATGCGGGATTATCGACTTCACCACCCAGGCCTGCTGTTTCGCCATGCTCGTAAAAAGTGATCCCCGAAACAGTGTTCATATCCCCCTCCAGAGCGATGAACCCATACAGGGTAGACCAGAGACCATAGCCATGAACTGGTAGCACGATCGTTTTGATATCCCCGTCTTTCCTAAGCAAGTACAGGACGCTGTACCTGGCGCGCCGTGAAATAGACGCAATGTCATCTCTTGTTTCAAGCGCCTTGGAGATCGCAGGATCTTTTGCAGCTTTTCGCTGGTCATAAGTCCGCGCTTCAATGCCAAGATCGGACGCTTCAAGGTCACTAAGGACTCTCTTTTCCTGCAGGTCCACGACACGAGTTTCAAACTTCTCAAATTCAGCAGCAATATCGACAATTTGCCCGGACTGTTTATCGTAGAGTCCAGCCGCCTCAAGAATATTCTTGTTTCGATCCAAGTCCTTGTTCGCCACCCTTTGTGGTTTCAGAAAGACCGCTGCGCTGGACACAACCACCGAGCAGGCAAAACACACCAGCAACGATACAACGAGGATATTCTTCATTGAGTCTTTATTATAGTTAGGCTCCGACACGCGCAAGCCTCCTCTTTACATTGGACCGCACAACTTGCCAGTCAATTAATGGGGCAAACAGGTTCGCAAACAAAATGGCCAGCATCATGCCTTCTGGAAACGCGGGGTTAACCACCCGGATCAGTACACACATCACGCCGATCAGAGCTCCATACCACCACTTTCCGGTATCGGTCATCGCCGCGGAGACAGGGTCCGTTGCCATGTAAACCATACCGAAGGCAAAGCCCCCAAGTACCAAATGCCAGTACCAGGGCATGGAAAACATCGGGTTGGTATCGGAACCAAGCGAATTAAACATCAGTGTAGTCGCAATCATGCCAAGCATGACGCCCACCATAATCCTCCATGATGCTATCCTGGTAATTAACAAAATGGCGCCGCCCATAAAGATAGCCAACGTCGAAGTCTCTCCAACACTACCCTGCATCTTGCCGAGGAATGCATCCATCCAGGTAAACCCTGTCGTGGTCACACCTTCCATACCCTGGAGGGCCGCGATGCCCAGGGGAGTGGCCCCACTGAACCCATCAACCGCTGTCCAGACTGCATCGCCCGAAATCTCCGCGGGATAAGCAAAGAAAAGGAACGCTCTACCTGTCAGTGCCGGATTAAGGAAATTCTTACCGGTTCCGCCGAATATTTCCTTGCCGATAACCACACCAAAAGATATCCCGAGCGCTGCCTGCCAGAGCGGCAGCGACGCCGGCACAATCAGCGAGAACAATATACTAGTGACGAAGAATCCCTCGTTAACCTCATGACCCCGGATCGTCGCGATAGCAACTTCCCATAAACCACCAACGACAAAGACCACCATGTAAATAGGCACGTAGAACATCGCGCCATAAACCACGCAGTCCCATATGCTGTCGGCATCGTAGCCAGCCACAAGCTCCAGCAAAACTCCGCGCCAGCCTTCAAGGCTTTCTACACCCATCGCATCCATGGCAAGGTTCGCCTGCAGTCCTGCGTAATACATTCCGGCAAACATCGGAAAAAAGGCACACCACCAGACTGTGGTCATTACCCGCTTCATATCCACCGCGTCTCGGACATGCGACGACGTTTTGGTCACATGACCCGGCGAATAAAAGATGGTGTCTACCATTTCATAGACACTATAAAACTTCTCAAATCGACCGCCTTTCTCAAAATGCGGCTCTATGTTGTCGAGGACATCACGCAACCACATACTTAGCTCTCTGTCTCAATTCGCGTCAACATCTGGCGCAGATAAGGCCCGTATTCATACTTGCCGGGACACGCGTAGGTGCAAAGAGCAATATCTTCTTCATCCAGTTCAAGAGCACCCAGCGCTAATGATGCATCAAAATCGCTAACCACCAGCGCCCTCAACAACTGCGTGGGCAGGATATCGAGCGGCATGACCTGCTCGTAGGTCCCAAGCGGAATAATAGACCGGGTGCTGCCCTCTGTTGAAGTGGATATATTAAATTTACTGCTGCGAAAAGCCCCCAGGTAAAGGCCGGTCAGCGAAAACTTGTTCACGCCAGGCATCACGAATTCCAGTAGCTCACGTTCGGTTCCTTCATGGATCACGGAGATCTGGTGATGAAAACGACCGAGGTAGGCAGTGGCACCGGAAGCCATCCGGCCATCAAGCACCGAGCCGCTGATGACCCGATTGTTACCGTCACTTAACGCTCCTGCACCAAGTTCATCGGTGCTTGCACCCAGCCTTGTTCGTACTAATCTTGGTCGAGTGACTTCCGGCCCAGCCAGCGAAATCACGCGATCAAAAAACTGTTTGCCTGAGGTGAACAAATAACCGATGGCGATGACATCCTGGTAACCGACGTACCATACATTCCGGTTAGTGTGTACAGGATGCAAAAAATGGATGTGTGTCCCGGCATTACCTGCGGGATGAGGTCCGGAGAACTGTTCCGACTGAACCTTGGGGTTGTCTGTTGCAGGCAGACTTGCACCGGCATTGGAGCAAAGGTAGACCTTACCCTCGGTGAGCCTTGCCAGCGCATCTATCCCCGCAAGGAAGGCATCCGGGTGTTCACTTATAAAGAGAGCGGGGTTGGCGCAAAGTGGCCTTGTGTCTGATGCAGTGATAAACAACGCGCCCGGCGCCGGCGAATCTGGTTGCGGTACCTTGCTATAGGGCCGGGTGCGAATCGCTGTCCACTCGCCACTTTCGACGAGATTCTCAACAACTTTACCCCGGTCAAGGGTGCGAAGTTGCGCCGCGGGATAGGCAACAAAGCTTTCCGTTTCAGCGCCAGCGTCGACTTCGACCACCAGCGACTCAAACACACGCTTGTCGCCGCGATTCACGGCAACAACCTTGCCCGAAGCGGGGGCCGTGAATTTCACACCTGGCGTTTTCTTATCGGTAAAGATCAGCTGACCGGCTTTCACCTGATCGCCTTCCCCGACTTCCATCGTTGGCTTCATGCCCGGGTAGTCATATCCGACAAGTGCTACCTGCCGGATGGAAGGTCCGTCTTCGATGGTCTGTTTCGGACTCCCATTGATGGGCAAATCGAGCCCGCGTTTCGTCTTAATCATGCCTTTCTGACAACGCCTTATCGAATCTTAAGTGTTAGTTCCAGGGGTCTATCGAATGCTGGCTATCAACAGTATCTTGGTCATACCAGACTGCCGAGATGAATTCGATTTTGGTCAATTTTCGAACTTCAGGAACATCACTGACATCCCCCGGAAAATCTGCCGCGATTATAGTGAGCCACCAGCTATTTTGCTATAGCAAGCGCACCCAACACCGCATTATTTCAACCACTTATCGATGTATTACGCCGATTTTACCTTTTGCTGTTCTACACTGGTCGATTCTCCAGTGACCGGTTGCGGCGGTACAATTGGATACTTGATTCCCGCCATCTTCTGACCAACCCTGACGACCTGGCAGGAATAGCCAAATTCATTATCGTACCAGACATACAGGATCAGCCGCTTGCCGTTCGCTATCGTTGCATGCGAATCTATAATCCCGGCATGCCGGTTACCCGTAAAGTCCGATGAAACCACTTCCCTTGAGACCGTGAAATCAATCTGCCGGTTCATGGCGCTGTTCAGGGCCACATCCCGTAGAAAATCGTTCACTTCTTCGCGGCTGACTTCTCTATGCAGGGCCAGGTTCAGGATAGCCATCGAGACATTGGGTACGGGTACGCGGATCGAGTTGCCGGTGAACTTGCCCGCAAGCTCAGGCAATAATTTGCCGATGGATTCAGTGGCATTTGTTTCTGTCAGCACCATATTCAAAGCGGCACTACGACCCCTCCGCTCCTTGGAGTGTGTGTTGTCGTGCAGGTTCTGGTCATCCGTATAGGCATGCACGGTTTCCATGTGCCCGTGATCGATACCGAAGTGGTCGTTAATACTCTTCAATACCGGAACAATGGCGTTAGTCGTACAGGATCCGGCCGCAATAACAGTGTCTTCAGGCACGACGAGATCTGAGTTGGCGCCGGACACAATATTCTTGATGTCGCCTTTACCCGAGGTCGTCAGCAACACCTTGGCAGCCCCCTTTGACTCTAGGTGCTGCTCGAGGCCTTTTCGGTCTCGCCAGACACCCGTTGAGTCAATGATCAGAGCGTCCTGGATACCGTAAGTTGTATAGTCGATGTCTGATGGGTCAGTCGCGTAGATGAAGTGGATGGCATTGCCATTACAGATCAAGGCATGATTGTCAGCATCTACCCTGATAGTTCCTTTAAAGGGGCCGTGAACGGAATCCCGGCGCAACAGGCTAGCCCGCTTGTAAAGATCATCGGCCGGATTCTTTGGAGGACGCAGCACGACCGCCCTTTGTCTCAGGTTTTGTCCTCCGGCCGCCTTTTCCACCAGGAGCCTCGTGACCAGCCGGCCAATTCGACCAAAACCGTAGATCACCACATCACGAGGCGCGTGCGAGATCGTATCGTGGCGACCCAGGATTGCCGAACACTCGCGTTTGATATATGCCTGCACTGACAGTCCTCCATTGTCATTCATAAAGTTGGAGGTCAATTTACCGATATCGATGTGCGCCGGTCCCAGGTCCAGCTTGCTCAGGTTCTCCAGCATCGGATGCGTCTCAAATTCCGACATCTCATTGTTTTCGATCTGCCGGACAAATCGATGCGCCTTCATCAACTCGATGACGGACTGATTGTAAAGAGGAACCCCATGAATATAGATCACGACGTTTCGACGATACAGAGTACCGATCATTGGGATCATTGATTCGGCAAGCGCTTCGCGCTCCTTAAAATCAGCGAAAGCGCTTTCTAGCCCGGGTTTAGCCACGAGTGAATCCTCAGATTAAGCAATTTTGCAGCATGTGCTCCGCCTACTGCAGCGAGTCACCTGCCAATCGCGGGAATTATCTATTTTGGAGCGCCGTTATTCAATGCGAACTGTGTCAAAAAATGGACATTCATTTATTAGCGAGATGATGGCTGCGAATAACGATCACTGAACGTCCCCCTCATACCTCCGGAAATGCAGTTCCAGCACACTACGCTGCTGGTCCAGAGAGAATTCAAACTTCTGCAGGAAGTTCATTCCAAGAAGCCCGTCGAATGACGCTGTACGACGTGACAATGAAATTGCACCCACAGTAATCGGGCTGACCACCTGACCACCCACAGTCAGCGATTGAATCCCGACCAGTGGCGCGTCTACTTCACCATTCGCTGTCGCAAATTTCCCGGTTCGGCTGCCAAGGACATAACCCAGGCTCTCAAGAATCGCCGGCGTAACAATCGTGACCGATGCGCCCGTATCAATGAGCAGCCTGACCTCGCGCTGACCATCCAGGCTGGCCGTCACGACAAACTGATTACGTGAGCGGGAAAGCGGCACATTGGCGAGCGGCATCGCGAGTTCAGGAGCGGTAATCATGGCGATTAATTCCCTGGCACGTCCGCCCCATTGATGATGATTCTCAATCTGGGCAAGCACCGGTAAAGCGCCCTGATCGTTATCCATATCCATGCGGTGCTCCGCCAGTCGCAGGTAAAACTCGGCTCGCTCCGGCATCGCCAGTGTCACTGATTCATAGAGCGTATCTATCTCGGCCAGTTTCTGGGCCTGCCTGAGTTGCGAGACCCGAAGATTCACAGCTTTGCCCAATAGGTAGTCTACCGCTTCCATCTCCTTCGCAACGACCGCAGACAATTCCGCCAGCATCAACAGCTCAACAGCTGCAGCGTAGTCACCGGAATCTGTAGCTTCGTTCGCGCGGATGACCAGAGATTCAAACTGACTCGGCTGAATCTCAGGCTCATTGTCGGCTACCAGTGGCTCCACCGGTGCTGCTGGCGATTCGATTCTCGGGACTGTTTCCAGCAAAAGATACTCTGGGTATTCCCATAGCGCATAACCGCCACCCAGCCCGATCACAAATCCACCAATCACGCTGATTACAATGAACTTTTGACCTGGCTGGAATTGCTTCATATTCGGCATGTTATATCCCTTTTGGTTCTATCGCTCATCCGGTAATCTTCTCCTCCTTTAATTATCCGCCTGCAGACCATTCCACTCTATGATTACCCGCCCTGAACTGCCAACAACACCAGGAGACCGCCGAACATGGTCTAACCTCCCCGGCGCGGCGGAAACTCATGCAATAGCCGGGGTCTCGTCAAGCCACGAAGGAATGATACTGGTCATCGCAGCTGACACCCTGGGGGCAGAACGACTGCACGATGAACTCCAGTTCTTCCTGGGTTCCGATAAAACCATCCTACACTTGCCTGACTGGGAAACCCTGATTTACGACGCTTTCTCGCCGCACCAGGACATTATTTCGGAACGTCTCGATGTGCTGAACCAACTCGCGATCCTGGAGAGTGGCATCGTCGTGATACCCGCCACAACACTCAGCCAGAGAATGGCACCAGCGCAATTCATACTGGGCAGCAGCCTGGTACTGGCGAAAGGGCAAAAATTCGATATCCCCCAGATGCGCAGGCGATTGCAGGGAGCAGCCTATCGCTCAGTTGAAACCGTCTATGAACACGGCGAATACGCCGTTCGCGGCGCCATCATGGATATCTTCCCAATGGGCTCTGACTTCCCATACCGGATTGACCTGTTCGATGACGAAATTGACACGCTGCGGACCTTTGATCCCGAAACCCAGCGCTCAGTGGAGCAGGTTGACGAAATCTCGCTCCTGCCAGCGAGGGAATTTCCGCTTAACAGCGATGCGATCAATCAGTTCAAGGACCAGTGGTTTCTGCGGTTCCAGGGCGACCCGAGGTCCTGTCCGGTCTACCGTGACGTTTCCCAGGGCCTGTCTCCTGCCGGTATCGAATACTACCTGCCGCTATTTTTTGAAGGGCTGGAAAACTTATTTGACTATCTACCCGAGGACACTCTGGTTTTCTGTGACGACATAGAACCCAAGCTTGAGGCTTACTGGCAGGAAACCGAAGATCGCTATGAGAATCTTCGCTACGATATCCAGAAACCGATCCTGCCGCCGCGCGACATCCTCATGCCTCTTGACGAGCTGTTTGCCGGACTGAAGCAATACCCTCGCGTAGATTTCCGCGCAACGCCCCATGACAAGGGCCGTATATTCGACTATAAACTCCTTCAAGATCTCACCATCAACGAACGCAGCCAGACACCACTCGACGCGCTAAAACAATTCGTCGATGGATCCACCGCACGATTGCTGATCACCACTGAGTCGAATGGCAGACGCGAGGTTGTCGATGACCTTCTCGCGCAACAGGGTCTATCAACGAAAGTCGTCAAGGACTGGCAATCGTTCGTTGAAGACGATTCCAAACTTGCCATTACCGTCGCCCACCTGGATCGACCACTCGCCATTGGCAACATCGCAATGATCACCGAGCGCCAGCTGTTTGGCGACAGGGTATTGCAAAAACGCAGGCGCGACAGGGAAAAGGAAAACTTTGCAGAACTGGCAATAAAGAGCCTGACGGAGCTCAGCATTGGCGCACCGGTAGTGCACATTGATAATGGCATCGGACGATACCAGGGGCTTCAGACACTCACTATCGATGGGCAGGAGACAGAGTTTCTTACCCTGTTGTACCAGGAAGACGCGAAACTGTACGTACCCGTTTCGTCACTGCACCTGATATCCCGATATACGGGTGCCGGGGAAGGACTCGCGCCTCTTCACAGGCTTGGCGGGGAAACGTGGCAAAAGGCAAAACGGAAAGCTGCTGAACAGATTCATGATGTCGCAGCGGAACTACTGGACATCTATGCAAGAAGAGAGGCGCGAAAAGGGTTCAGCTACCCGATACCAGACTTAAACTATGACCAGTTTGCGCGCGCGTTTCCTTTCGAGGAAACACCTGACCAGGAATCTGCCATTGAAAACGTGATCTCTGACATGGTTTCCGAGAAATCCATGGACCGACTAATTTGCGGGGACGTCGGGTTTGGCAAGACTGAAGTTGCTATGCGAGCTGCATTTATCGCCATACAATCCGGCAAGCAGGTAGCGATACTTGTACCGACCACCCTGCTCGCTCAGCAGCACACCGAAACATTCAAAGACCGTTTTGCAGAATGGCCAGTGAATATAGATTCCATCTCGCGCTTCAAAACAAAAAAGGAACAGAAGGCAGTTATCGCGAAAATGGGCAGCGGTAACCTTGATATCATCATAGGCACCCACGGCCTGATCCAGGAAGGACTCGATTTTAAAAACCTGGGCCTGCTGATCATTGACGAAGAACACAGGTTCGGCGTCCGCCAAAAAGAGAAACTTAAATCCCTGCGGGCCGAGGTGGATATCCTCACGCTGACCGCAACACCCATTCCGCGAACTCTGAATATGGCGATGTCAGGTATGCGGGATCTGTCCATCATCGCGACGCCACCAGCAAAACGACTATCGATCAAGACATTTGTCCGGCAAAGCAACGAAGGCATGATAAAGGAGGCCATACAGCGGGAATTGATGCGTGGTGGGCAGGTTTACTACCTGCATAACGAGGTCCGTACGATTGAAAACACCGCCGCCAAACTGCAGGAGTTGGTTCCACAGGCGACTATCGCCATCGGCCATGGCCAAATGCGCGAGCGCGAGTTGGAACAGGTGATGTCCGACTTCTACCACAAGCGCTCCAATGTGCTTCTGTGCACAACGATTATCGAAACCGGGATCGACATTCCGAACGCCAATACTGTCATCATGGACCGGGCTGACAAATTTGGCCTGGCCCAGTTGCATCAGTTACGCGGCCGTGTTGGAAGATCCCACCACCAGGCCTATGCCTATCTGCTGACGCCCCACCCCATAGCAATGACATCCGATGCCATAAAAAGGCTGGACGCCATCGCGGACGCAGAAGATCTTGGTGCCGGCTTTATCCTGGCAACCCACGACCTTGAAATCAGGGGCGCCGGTGAACTTCTCGGAGATGAGCAGACAGGCAACCTGCAGACAATTGGCTATTCGCTCTATATGGAAATGCTTGATCGCGCGGTGAAGGCCATCAAGGAAGGCAAGACCCCTAACCTCGATAGACCACTAAAAGAAGGCACAGAAATCAACCTTCACGTACCTGCGCTTATCCCTGATGATTACCTGCAAGATGTGCATATGCGCCTGGTCCTGTACAAGCGCATCTCCAACGCAGAAACAGAGGACCAATTACGGGAATTGCAGGTCGAGATGATCGACAGGTTCGGGTTACTTCCCGAGCCCGTGAAGAACCTGTTCCGGGTCACCACATTGAAGCTGCACGCCGAAAAACTTGGCATCAAAAAACTCGATGCCGGAGAACGAGGAGGCAAAATCGAGTTCGACCAGGAAACAACGATTGATCCCGGTTCCATCGTAAAACTGGTCCAGTCAGAGCCTCACCGATATAAACTGGTAGCAGCGAATCAACTGGTCTTCGATGATAAGATGGAAAAAATCGACACGCGATTCACGAAAGTTGAACGTTTACTGGAACGACTGGACAACAAGAGAGTTAACATTGCTGGTTAGACATTCCACAGCCGCCGCATTCATGCTTATGGCGATAGTTTTCAATCCGGCAGTTGCCCAGGAGCAAGAGCAGCTTCAGGGCTGGTACCAGATCGATGTCATTTTATTTAAACCGAAATCCACTGACATGGATGAAGAGAGCTGGCCTGAAGTAGCCGGCACTTATCCGGCTGATGTTACCGCCGTGACTGACGGCGACGTATTCAAACTCTCGCAACTTGAACAACTTGAGGTGTTGCTGCCCACCGCCGCAGTTGACGTGGAACCAGAGCTCGGCACCAACGATTTTGCGTTCGAAGGACAAAGCAGCCGGCACAGAAACCGAAGGGTGATTGAGCGAGTTACGGGTGTATCTGACGGGGACTCAGACTCAAGTGGGGATTCAGGCAACGGTTCCAGTCAAGCAGACAGTGCTGCCGGTATGCCGGCAGCACTGTCTGTAGAGGATATCATTGACACTGCGTTAGCGCAGGCCAGCGCGAATTCAGAAGGCGCTCTGGCATTCAGCAGCAGGGAAGCTGATTCATCACTGCAGGCGATCCTGCGCAGCCTGCGACGCTCTTCACGGTTTACCGTCCTTAGCCACCAATCCTGGGTGCAGCCAATCGGGAGTGAAGCAACGCCCGCACTGGTGCAGGCCGGACAACGATACGACGATCGTTTCGAAGTTGAAGGGACCCTGTCCTTCGCACGTTCCCGTTTTTTGCATCTCCAGACGAACCTCTGGTACACCGTCTTCGAACCCAGGAGCGGCGAATCGAACCCTTTACTCTCGGGATTCCAGACGAACCTGTCTGACGAGATTCTCTCGCAGCACCCAGAACTGGTTAAAGTTGAACGGGAACGAGGCCAATACTTCGCTGCAAGGACACACCCCATGTTCCAGTCCCGCCGAATGCGCAGCGACGAACTACACTATATTGACCATCCCCTGTTCGGCATCGTTGTCAGGATAAATCGGTTTAAGCCAGAAGCTGAGTAGCCCCCGTTATTTCGACTCCCGGCGATAAAATTGCATTTACAGAGAAACGCCCTGATCGCGTGAGTGCAAAAACCCGCGCGCTCCGCTTCGGTTGATCCTATGGCGAAGCACTCGCTTCTGCTAAGTTCTCAGCCTATTCTGCTAACGCACCAACACGAGCCGCGATACGATCCACCATTTTACCCAAGTTTCCCATGGACATCAGTTGGCAGTATATCCAGGACAGTTCACCTGAGCGGAACAGTCGCAGCGCATTGTCATCAGGCATCTGCAGAAGTTTCTTTTCGTCGATCGCCAACAGACCCGTCAGGCCAAACTCCTGGCCATCAACCATGTCAACTTTCGCATTGAACGATATCAGCAGATCGTTGTCCCGCAATCGCTGAACAAAAGCTTCTGTTCGACGATACTGCTTCTGGTCTTCCTCGAGAAAGTTCATCGTCTGCTGAAGTATCGGGGTGGTTTCTTCCCCTGCAAACAACGGTTCGCCTTCATCATCATTGAAGCCTTCAAAGGCATCGTCAATGCAGACCGCCTGCTGGCCAGTCTCTCCGGTTTCAGCAAGAACGAAAGGGTATCGACGGACAAATGAAGGAATGTACCTGCCATCCCAGCCACCTTTGTCATCAACAAACAGGTTTTCCTCGTTTCGAAGCCCAAGCAACGCAACAGGAACGATCTTATCTCCTGCCTGAGTGAAAACAATCGGGTATTCCTTTGCTGCTTCGCCAAATTCAACACCCGCCAGAATGACTGAATTGGTTTGCCCGGCGAACATGAAATTTTGCCCTATTGAACTGATTTTTTTGTCTTTGTGATCATTTTTATTAAGGGGAACCGGGTTTTTATAAAACAGAAGATTGGCCATTTTTTTCTCTGACAGGTTAATACGCGTGGAAGCCTACCTTATTGAAACATTCGTGGCACCCGCTGGCAAAACACTCATGCCAGCCATTGTGCCATCCGCCGTACTCAGGATTCTACCTGGGGCCCGCTTTCCGCGTGGGAAACATGCAACGTTCGAGTAGGAAACGCAAATTCGGCCCCGTGTCCCTCAACAATCCGAATAACCTCCAACATCACCCTTTCCTTAACCTGGTGGTACTCAATCCAGTTAACCGTTTTTGTAAATGCATAGATAAAGAACTCAAGGGAAGAGTCGGCGAAACTGTCTAAATTAACGATCAGTGTGCGGCCAGTGTCTATGTCGGGGTGTTCCGACAGCATGTTTCTCACATCATCGATAATCACCTGCAACTTTTCAGCATCGTCATATCTCAGGCCGATCGTTTCATTGATTCGTCGATTGCGCATCCGGGAAGGATTTTCCAAAGAGATAGTGGCAAACACTGAATTAGGTACGTACAGCGGTCGCTGATCGAAGGTCCGTATCTGCGTGAGTCGCCAGCCGATTTGTTCCACCGTACCTTCAATATCCCGGTCAGGAGACCTAACCCAGTCACCCACGGCAAACGGTCGATCCATGTATATCATCAAGCCCCCGAAGAAATTGGCAAGCAGGTCCTTCGCCGCAAAACCAACCGCGATGCCACCAATTCCACCAAAGGCGAGGACCCCTGAGATGCTGACACCAAGAGTTTGCAGTACAGACAGACCCGCAGTAATGAAAACAGAGACACGCAACAACTTACCCAGCGCATTTGCTGTCGTGACATCCGCGCCACTTTCAATAAACGCTTTTTCTGCTTCCGCGATAAACTGCGACAGGAAGTATGCCAACAGGCCGATAACCGCGATGAACCTGACTGGATCAACCAATTGCCCCAGTGTCGAGTCTGTGCCGTCCGCCAGTATTTCAGCTGCCCAGCTGAAGCCAATGACCCAGATCAGCCAGGCTGCCGGTCTCCTTACAGATCGAACCAGCGCATCATCCCAGAGGCTATTACTGAGCCGCGTTTGTTTCTCCAGCGTCTGCAGCAGTCGCCTGGCAACGTAATTACAGGTCAGGGTCAGGAACACAACCAGAAACACCCAGAGCAATACTGGTTGCAGAATAAATTCTTGAATCGAATCAATGGTTTCTTCAATCATGTGGCACGCTTAATACAATAAATTAAGAGTCGATTCTAACGCGAGGCAACCAGCACGAGAAAGCCTTTAGTGTTTATTCCTGGGGTCCGGGAAGTTCGGAGCATCTTTTCTAAGGCGAACCGGGTTGAAATCACCTTGCGCACGAGAACTTTTAACAGGCGTAAAGTTTGTCTGGCTGCCGGGCTGGCTCGGAATTCTGAATCCGCGCTGGGGCTGGCTAATGCCCTGACCAGGGTCCTGTTTAGTGTCCTGGAGGCCAATATCTGCCTGTGCCGTTATTCCTGGGAGTAACCAAGCGCCATGGACCCCCCATTCACTCAACGACCCGATCAGGCCTTTCTCTTCGCTCGGGAGTACCGGCCCGATCATTACCCTGTAGACGATTTCTCCAGAAACCTCGTTGCGCCGCACCGTCACCTCATGGGATAGAATTTCGGGAAACGCATTGCCAAGTTTACTGGCATAGTCATTCGCCTTCCCGGCAGTCCCGTAACTTCCCGCGACCACATAATTAATTGCAAGGCCAACTGAAGGGTTGCTGACCAATCCAGAACCAATGTCTTCGGTCGACATCCCTGCACCCTCGGCATATTCATCCTCGAAGTCGCGGAGCATTCTATCTATTTCAACGAGATCGGCGTCGCTCAGTACATCACCGGTCCCAAGATCAGGAAAAACAGTCTCCATGTAAGGGGGGCCATCATCGAATCGAAGCGTCCATGGGTCAGAGACCCCAACTTTCATCAGTTGCTGACGCAGAGCCGCCTGGTCATTGGGTGCAACCAGGACACCCGTGAGCAACCTGTAGTGAACCCTGGTATTAACAATTGATTCAAAAAGCAGTACCTCAATGCCAGCATCATTACTAATCCGGTTGCCTTCAACCCGCGCGACGTCCTCCTTCAGGAAACTACCCAGAACCCAAAAACCGTCTTCAGCAGCCGCGGAGTGCGAAATCACTAAAAGCAGGATCACGGGGAGTATTCGATTCATCAGCATGTTCATTCTGGTCTCGTCACCGGGCTAGTTTATTGCAGTGATCATGATAGCCCACTATTGACCTACACCGGAACTGCCTGACAAGCTGCGATGAAATCTCCCACACATGACCTGGGATGGTCGTCGACACAAATTAAGTGTCAGGTGTTGAAAAAAACATTGCCAATCCGGTTTTGCTGTATATAATTCCAGTTACTGTATAAATAAACAGTCTTAAACCATGAATAAACTGACGACAAGACAAGCTGAAGTACTCGGATTCATCAAGAGCTACATTGAAGAAATCGGGTACCCACCGACCAGGGCCGACATCGCCAGGGAGCTTGGTTTCAAAAGTGCCAACGCATCTGAAGAACACCTGAAGGCACTGGCACGCAAGGGCGTGATCGAAATGATCCCTGGCACCTCCAGGGGTATTAAACTGCCGGAAATTGAAAATGAAGGCCTCCCTATCATTGGCCGGGTCGCCGCAGGTAACCCGATTCTTGCTGAGGAGCATATTGAAGATTACTGCGAACTACCTGCCTCCTTCTTCAGCCCTAATGCGGACTACCTATTGCAGGTGTGCGGCGACAGCATGATTGAGTGCGGCATCATGGATGGAGACCTGCTGGCGGTTCACAGAACCCATCATGTTAATAATGGTGACATTGTTGTAGCGCGTATTGAAGACGAAGTTACCGTCAAACGTTTTAAGCGATCCAGAAGTAAACACCAGGTGACCCTGCTTCCCGAGAACAAGGATTATTCGCCTATTGAAGTCGACCTGCGCCACCAGGACTTCGAAATCGAAGGCCTGGGTGTCGGGATTATTCGACACTAGTCGGCTTTTACTTTAAGCGGACAGGCCCTATCGGTTTCTGAACTTGTAGACAGGTTTCTGAACTTGCAGGTTGGTCTTGGGGTTTATAGATTGGTCTTGGGGTTTATAGACAGTACCAGCAGATCACCTTTACCCACATTGATTGAACTATTGGTTCTTTTTATAGCTCACAATAGGCTCAGCGAGCCGTTATCAGCCCGTTGAGTGTCCTAAAATTCAGGGATCCGTCCCTAATTTTTAGCGGCTTTTTTGATCTTTTTTTTGACCGCCTTTTTCTTTCTGGGCTTGGTCGCTTTTTCGGTTTCCACCCACTTGTCATCGACATAATCCGCGCGCCAGCCAGATGGCTTACCCTCGTCGTTTTCTGTCATCACGTACTGCTCTTTCGTTTTACGTGCAAACTTCACAAGACTTCGATTACCAGCCGGATCCTTAACAGGTGCTCTCATCAGGAAACCGTACTTGGGATCAATTTCATTCTGGTGTGACAGCAGTTCATCCAAAAAGGGTGCTCGTGTTTCCCTGTTCTTGGGAAACTGGCTGGCCGCAAGAAATATACCCGCAGCGCCATCTCTCAATATATAGGTGTCATCTACCTTCAGGCATTCCAGCTCTGGCATGGGTACGGGGTCCATTTTGGGAGGAGCCGGCTCACCACTACGCAGAAGCTTACGGGTGTTCTTACATTCGTCACCCGTGCAACCAAAGTACTTCCCAAATCGGCCAGTCTTGAGCTGCATCTCTTTATCGCACTTGTCACACTCCAGCAGCGGGCCGTCATAGCCTTTGATCTTGAACTCACCGCGTTCAATCGAAAACCCAACGCAATCGGGATTGTTGCCGCAAACATGAAGCTTGCGTTCTGTATCTATCAGGTAGCTATCCATCGCGGCGTTACACTTCTCACAACGACGTTTGTTTCTCAGTATTCGTGATTCTTCTTCCTCATCACCATTGACACTAACAACTTCATCGCCGGAAATAAGGTTGATCGTATTCTTGCAACGCTCTTTCGGTGTCAGCGCATAACCAGAGCAACCCATGAACACACCAGTGCTCGCCGTCCTGATTTGCATATCGCGGTTGCATTTATTACATTTAATATCTGTCTTCGACGGCTCATTCGAGCGCATGCCGTCTTCGCCACCTGCTGCTTCTACCTTCTTGTCGAAGTCCTTGTAAAAATCATCCAGCAGACTCTTCCACTCCAAATTCCCGTCCGAAACCTTGTCCAGGCCTTCTTCCAACTGGGCAGTGAAGTTATAGTTCATCAGATCGACAAACGTTTCGTTTAACCGTTCCGTCACCACTTCGCCAATCTTCTCGGCATAAAATCTTTTGTTCTCCAGGCGGACGTAACCGCGATCCTGGATGGTGGTAATGATAGAAGCATAGGTCGACGGCCGGCCAATACCTCTTTTTTCCAGTTCGCGTACCAGACTTGCCTCTCCATAACGGGCAGGCGGCTTGGTGAAATGCTGCGACGGAAACAGTTCTTTGACGTTTAGCACCTGGCCAACTTCATAGGCCGGCAGCGGTTGCTCTTCTTCTTTTCGGCCCGCTGGAGGCTGCACGATGGTGTAACCGTCAAACTTCAGGATTCGACCACGAACACGAAGTTCAAGGTTTCCTACGCCGACCAGCACTGACGTTGAAAGATAATCTGCATTAGGCATCTGGCAGGCTACAAACTGACGCCAGATTAATTCGTAAAGACGTTCCGCGTCACTTTCCATATTCTTGAGCTGAGTCGACTTGACGCCCGCATCGGATGGTCGAATAGCCTCGTGTGCCTCCTGCGCGCCTTCCTTGCTCGAATACAACCGGGGTTCATCCGGCAGGTATTGCTTACCATATTCAGAGAAAATTAGATCACGGCAACCAGCCACTGCTTCCGAGCTGATGTTAGTTGAGTCTGTCCTCATGTACGTGATGTAACCCGCCTCATATAAACGCTGGGCCATCATCATGGTCTTCTTTACACCATAGCCAAGCCGGGTGCTCGCCGCCTGTTGCAAAGTAGATGTTATATAAGGCGCCGTTGGCCTGGTCTGGGTAGGTTTATCTTCCCGGCTGGTGATCTTGAACTCAGAATTCTTGAGTATCTCTAGCGCTGCGTCTGTCTGTTCTTTGTTTACCGGCCGGAAATTCTTGCCATCCTGTTTCGTGACCTGGAAGCGAACACCATCGCCTTCCTCGTTCGCCGAACGCATCAACTGAGCAAAAATGTCCCAGTATTCTTCCGGGATAAATGCCCTGATTTCACGTTCGCGCTCAACAACTAATTTAACCGCAACAGACTGAACTCTTCCCCCGGACAGACCACGGGCTATCTTCGCCCACAAAAGCGGAGAGACCCTAAAGCCTACAACACGATCAAGAAATCGCCGGGCCTGTTGGGCGCTAACTTGATCCATATCGATATCGCCAGGTTTCTCAAACGCTTCCTGAATTGCTTTCTTGGTAATCTCGTTGAATACGACACGGCGGTATCTCGATTCATCACCACCGATCGCTTCACGCAGATGCCATGCAATAGCTTCGCCCTCACGATCGAGGTCCGTCGCCAGATATATCTCGTCTACACCCTTCGCAAGCTTTCTTAATTCAGAAACAACTTTCTCTTTACCTGGAAGAATCTGGTAGTTCGCCTTCCAACCATCATCTGGGTCAATACCCATTCGGGCGACAAGTTGTTTACGCGCTTTCTCTTTTTTGTACTTCGCCTTCTTGGCCGGCGTCATCTTGCGCGTCTTCGCAGCTTCTTTTGCCCGCGCTTTGGGATCGACTTTGCTGGTTCCGCTCACTGGCAAATCCCGGATATGCCCGACACTTGATTTCACGATGTAGTCATCACCCAGATAGCGATTGATCGTTTTCGCTTTCGCTGGTGACTCGACAATGACGAGCGATTTACCCATACAAGTACTTCTCTAAGTGGTTGATGCGGCCCAAGGGGCGACATATATAAGGACAATGTTCACTAACGTCAAGCAACAATATGAACTTTTAGACCGTCAGTCAGTGGACAGAATCCTTTTTTACTTTACTCGCAACCGCTGGGGAATTGTCAACCTTTCATTTAAATCGAGGTGATTTCTGTTAACAAACGTAGGTAAAATCTTACTTTGCGGTGTCCGCGGGACCGGGCTCAATCAGCGATAACGCAGTAGAATGCTTAAGAAAATCCAGTACGGCCTGCTCATCACCCTTGATACTTTCATGCCAGTAGACGCTAATGTTGTAACTGTCCTCTTCGATCTGAACGACGTCCGCGGGCAAATCAGGTGCAACATCCTCCAGCCATTCGGTTAGTTGCTTATTCATCGCCTCGTTAAGAGCTGACTTCCAGTGCCAGTTGTTATCCAGGTCCTTAGACAGGCACCAGCTAACCCTGGGTAAATGACGCCAGTCGCTCTGTCGTTTCCGCTGCAACCGGTAAGCAACTACTTTCAGGACAGCAGGAATACGTTTTCCCGTATATGCGATGTACTTGTCCTGTTTCGGATTAGGGTCATCGATGGAAGTCAGCTCAACAGACACACCCGCCGCTCTTGCAATCATTCGCATCTGCATGCGTTCCTTTAGCCTGGCCGAGGGCAGCACCGAAATGATCGGCACGATGATAGCAATCAGGATCACCCCAATGAGAACGTAGGCCACAACGACTCCTTTTCTGTGCAAATGTGTTTTAAAAAAGCCTAACTTAAACAGTTGTGATCGGATATCTAACTGTGTACATTTGGCACAAATCCAGCCACAAAATAACAATAAAAGAAGGTGGATGCGATGAGCGAATACACACACATACTGGTCGGCATCGACCTCACGGTCGAATCAAGAGACGTTTCGCGACGCGCCTGCGCACTTAAAGCCGCGTTCAATGCAAAAAAGCTAAGCTGCGTACACGTCATTGAACCGCTCTCACTGGCGTACGGTGGTGACATCCCTATGGATCTATCCACGATCCAGGAACAAATACAGGATACCGCGAAAAAACACCTGGCCGAATTCTCGTCATCACTCGGTATTGAAGACGAAGATCGACACTTAATTTTTGGCCGCCCTGAAACTGAAATTCATACCCTCGCCAAAGAAATTGAAGCAGACCTTATTGTTGTAGGCAGTCATGGCCGCCATGGCCTGGCACTATTATTGGGATCAACCGCAAACGGTGTCCTGCATGGGGCCACCTGCGATGTCCTTGCCGTCAGAGTAGGAAATTAGACCACGTCCAGCCAACTTTCTTTACTGCTTCACTAAAGATTCATTACGCCTGAACCCCATGAGTGATTCAATACATCAGTGAAACAACTAACCTCTTTTTTGCTTACACTTTTTGTTGTTCTGGGTATGTCCACACATTGTGTCGCCGACTTTTCCAGGGGCGCAGGATATAACCCTACCGTTGCACCAGACCGTTTCGAGCAACGCCAGAGGTACCTGGACGCCATTCACCTCATCAAAACCAGCCAGTTCTCGCGCCTGCAGAAGCTGAAACCACCATTGCGAACCTATCCGCTTTACCCCTACCTGGAATACACAGAGATTTCTTATCGTATTTCTCGCCAGAGTGAACAGGATATTCTACGGTTCGTCGAACAATATAGAGATACCCCTCTGATAGAGCCTCTCCTGGCGCACTGGCTCGCTAACCTTGCTAAACGTGGCAAATGGGAAATATTCGTCACGCACTACGACAAGGTCACGCCAACAAAGAAACTTGCCTGTCAGCACGCCTATGGATTGTACAAGGTTGGCATGGTCGACCAGGCATTGACCCAGGCTGAGAAGCTCTGGACGGTTGGCTTTTCGCAGCCAGATGAGTGTGACCCGATTTTTAATGTCTGGCGAGGAGCTAACGGCATCACGCCGGAAATAGCCTGGCAAAGATTCGCTCTGAGCCTTAAGGAAAACAACAAGGATCTTTCCTCTTATCTGATTCGCTTTGTCGACAGGCAAGACAAACCGTTCGCGACCAACTACAGACTGGTTCACCTGAAGCCAAAAACCATCAAACGATACAAGTCATTCAAAGCAACAAACATCCGCAATCGCGAGATCATCCTTCATGGCGTAAAACGACTGTCCCGGACAGACCCGGAAGACGCACTGCTAACACTCGGCGAGTATGAGAAACTGCAGGATTTCAACCCTGTTGAACTTGAGGACGCCTATGCCTACATCGGCGTTCGACTCGCTGGAAAATCCAGCAATCTCGCGCTCATTGATTCGTTGCCTGTAAACCTGCACGAACAACCATTACTCGTTGAAGCCCGAATCCGCCAGAGCCTGGAACATGGTGACTGGAGCTACGTCATGATCCTGATCAACCTGCTACCTCAGGAACAGCAGGATTCGAATCGATGGCAATACTGGAAGGCTCGCGCACTTGGTATCTCTGCCGACGAAGCTGACAGACAGATCGCCCGTAACATCATGATCGAACTCAGCAGCGAGCGATCCTTTTACGGATTTGTCTCCGCCGATATCCTGCAAAACCAGTACAACTATCAGGATGAGCCCAGCCCTGTCACGTTGGAACAGATACTCTCGCTTGAGGAAAGCCCGGGTGTACAGCGGGCGCTCGAACTATTCGCCCTCGGGGAACGCTCAAAGGCTCGCCGGGAATGGTATTTTTCTACCTCAGATTTCAACAACGTAGAACGGGATGTCGCTGCACGAGTCGCTCTTCGCTGGGGTTGGTACAAAGCTTCCATCCAGACGATGATCGATGCCGGGGCGTGGAATCACCTCGACCACAGGTTCCCTATCGCCTACGCCGATACTTTCATTACCCATGCTCGTCGCGCCAATATCCCGGTTCAGTGGAGCCTTGCGATTGCGCGCCAGGAAAGCGCCTTCATGACAGATGCGAAATCCAGTTCCGGCGCACTGGGTGTCATGCAGTTGATGCCAGCTACTGCGAAACAGGTGGCAGCTAAGATCGGTGTGTCCTTCCCGAACAATAGAAGCCTGACAAGCCCGGATACGAATATACGGCTCGGAACCAATTACCTCGGCCAGATGCTCCGCAAGTACGACAATAACCGTATCCTTGCTTCTGCTGCCTACAACGCGGGTCCGGGGCGGGTGAACCAATGGCTGAACCAGAATGTGCCATTCGATGTGTGGATCGAGATTATTCCATTCACCGAAACCCGAAATTACGTTCAGAATGTGTTGATGTTCTCCAGCATCTACAGCCGGCGTATGAATGAGCACCAGCCGTTGATCTACTCTCATGAGCGGAACTATTTCTCGCCCCAACAAGTCAGTGCCATCCGGGCGCTAGCCGAAAAATTATCCGTAAAACCACCAGAGAATATGTAAACACTTTCATGCTGATAGATATTGGTGCCAACCTCACCCACGATTCATTCGATCACGATTTTGATGATGTACTGCGGCGCGCCCATGATGCTGGTGTTACCCAAATGATGGTGACAGGCGCGTCAATGCAAGGCAGCAAACAGGCCGCTGAACTGGCAAACCGGCACGAACAGCTGTTCGCCACCGCCGGCATCCACCCCCACCATGCAGAAGAGATCAGCCGTGAAGCCATCGCAACACTAAAGGGGCTTCTTGAAAATGACAGGGTGAAGGCCGTGGGTGAAACCGGGCTCGATTTCTTTCGAGACTTCTCGCCAAGACCCGCGCAAATCAAATCGTTCGAGCAACATATTGAGCTCGCCATCGAAACCGGACTACCCATGTTCCTGCACGAGCGGGATGCCCACCCTGCCTTCGCAGAGGTGCTTTCAGGTTATCGGGATGATCTGGGTGACCTGGTGGTTCATTGTTTCACCGGGCAAAAAGAAGCGCTTTACGCCTATCTTGATCTGGACTGCCACATTGGCATCACCGGGTGGATTTGTGACGAACGTCGCGGCCAACATTTATTAACCCTGGTCAAGGACATCCCTGCGGAGCGCTTGATGATAGAAACTGACGCGCCATACCTGATGCCCAGGAACATCAAACCAAAACCCAAAACCCGCAGGAACGAACCCCAGTATCTTAACCTGGTTTGTGAAACAGTTGCCGAGTGCAGGGATGCTACCATCGAGGAAGTGGCCTGCCAGACCTCAGATAATGCGCGGCGGTTCTTTAATCTACCGGCCCCACTGGATAAGCAAACTTGATCGTCCAGCTTTTTACAACCCTTGGATGCCATCTGTGCGAAGAAGCGCATGAACAACTTCTGTCACTAACTGGTGACGGAATGGACCTGAGTATCGAACTGGTCGAGATCGCAGATTCAGAAGATTTGATGGATCGATACGGCATTACCATCCCGGTGATTCGTGCGGACGATAGAGAAATAGGCTGGCCGTTCTCTGCCGATGACCTGCGGACTTTTCTAGAGAACGATACCTGATACCATTGTCTGCAGTATCAATCTGACTGGACACCATCCTTTAAACCATGCCACCTCTGTTACAATGCCACCGGATCTCGCACTCGATGGGAACCAAAACCCTGTTCCAGGAACTGGACCTGACGATCAACACCAATGATCGTATTGGTATGGTCGGTCACAATGGCTCTGGCAAATCCACATTACTCTCAATCCTGGAAGGCACCGAACGCCCCGATGTTGGTGACGTCTCACGAAACAAGGCGCTTCACCTGGAGACGGTGGAGCAGTTTATAAGCCCCGCACTGCTGGGCCTGACACTCATCGAGGCTTTGGCAAGCAAACTGCTCGAGGAAGAAATAACCAAGGGTCGATACAAAGCCGAACTGCTCCTCACCCAACTGGGGTTCTCGGATCACGAGCACGGATTCAGGGTGGCAGACCTGTCAGGTGGCCAGCAAAATCGGCTAATGTTTGCCCGGGCCATCATTACCGAACCTAACGTGATCCTGTTCGATGAGCCCACCAACCATCTGGACCTCAGCACGCTGCTTATCTTCGAGAACCACCTGAAATCAATGAGCGCTGCGTTCCTGCTTATCTCGCACGATCGCGAGTTTCTGGATTCTGTCACCAATCGAACTGTCTTTCTGAGGGACGAGCACATCTACAACTTCGCCATGCCTTACTCAAAGGCGCGGGACGCGCTTGAAGAACACGATATAGCCGCCCAGCAGACACGAGAACAGGAAGAGAAGAACATTAATAGGCTTGAGGCAAGTGCCCACCGCCTGGCTATCTGGGGAAAGGTATACGACAACGCGAAGCTCGCCAAGAAAGCCAAGACGATGGAAAAGCGAATCGAGCGCCTCAAGGAAGTTCAGACTTTTGTGTCCAGGGGCTCAGGGCTAAACCTGACTATCGATGTCAGCAGCGCCCAGGCCAATCGAATGCTCCATATCGAACAGCAGGATATCGCCGCACCGAATGGTAAATCGTTATTCCATATTGAGGACCTGATGATCAGGCCCGGGGAGCGAGTTGCGCTGCTAGGTCACAACGGTGTCGGTAAGACGACACTGATCGACCTGATAATGAACAAGTATCAGCACAACAAAGACGGCGATGTCGTGAAGTTCAACCCCCAATGTGACATTGGGTACTACGACCAGGAACTTCAACTGCTTAACCCCGCTCTTGGCCTGATGGAAACGCTTCGCGAAAACTGCGATGGTCCAGACTCAGGCCACAAGGCATCCCTGATCAAGGCCGGGTTTCCATTCACGGACCTGGACAAGAAAGTAGGCGTCCTGTCCGGTGGCGAGAAAGCTCGCATCATGTTCCTGATCATTAAACTTAACCAGCCCAACTTCCTGATCCTGGATGAACCGACCAATCACATCGACATCCAGGGTAAGGAAGAACTTGAAGAACAGATCCTTGAAACCAACGCCACGGTACTGATCACGTCACACGACCGCCGATTTGTAAACAACATCGCAGAACACTTTATGCTGATCAGTGACGGCCAGCTAAAAGCAATCAATCACGCCGATCAGTTTTACAGCAGCAACCCAACAGAAGGACAGCGCCGCAAACAGAAAGACAACACGCCGGACCAGGTACAACTGGATGATGAAGAACAAATCCTCGCTCGAATGGTCGAGCTGGAGTCCCTGCTGGAGGCTGATCTAGCACGAAAACCCCGCTTCCAAAAACCGAAGTCACAGGAAGCCTGGCGGCAGGAACTGGTTCAGTTAAACAGCAAGATCTAACCCCACCGCATTCACCTCAACCCATGCGCCCCACGCCATCTCGAGAGAAGTAGCTAGCCAGGAAGTCGTCATGACCGTGGTAGAACAGCACCCATAAAAAACCCCGCAAATTGCGGGGTTTTTCGTACCAGTGGCAAAGAGCCTTCAGCGTTACCTGGCTTAATCTCCTGGGACCTTAAAAGCGGTACCCTGGAAAAGCCGCCAGGTAAACGACCATAAAGCCCTATCTACATCATGCCGCCCATACCACCCATGCCGCCGCCCATATCAGGCATTGCAGGTGCTGGTGAGTCATCTACTATGTCGGTGACCATACATTCTGTCGTGATCATCAGACCCGCAACAGATGCTGCAGCCTGAAGCGCTGTACGGGTTACCTTGGCAGGATCAGGAATACCGAACGCGATCATATCGCCGTATTCACCAGTCGCAGCGTTGTAACCTTCGTTACCTTTCAGTTGCTTGACCTTGTCGACGACAACTGAAGCTTCGTCGCCCGCGTTAGTCACGATCTGACGCAGAGGCGCTTCCATCGCACGACGTGCCAGGTTAATGCCGACGTCCTGGTCTTCGTTGTCACCTGTCAGGCCGTCAATAGCATTGACCGCACGAATTAGCGCAACACCACCACCAGCAACGATGCCTTCTTCGACAGCAGCTCGAGTAGAGTTCAGCGCATCTTCAACTCGCGCTTTCTTCTCTTTCATTTCTACTTCAGTGGCAGCGCCAACTTTAAGTACTGCAACACCACCAGCCAGCTTTGCAACTCGCTCCTGGAGCTTTTCACGATCGTAGTCAGAAGAAGTTTCTTCGATCTGGGTACGGATCTGATTAACTCGTGCTTCGATATCATCAGACTTGCCAGCACCGTCAACAACGGTTGTGGCTTCTTTAGTCAGGCTGATTCGCTTAGCCTGCCCTAGATCATCAAGCGTTGCACCTTCAAGTGCTAGACCGACTTCTTCAGAAATCACAGTACCACCAGTCAGGATAGCAATGTCCTGCAACATCTCCTTACGACGGTCGCCAAACCCAGGTGCCTTGGATGCAGCAACTTTTACGATGCCACGCATGTTGTTCACTACCAGCGTTGCAAGCGCTTCGCCTTCAACATCTTCCGCAATGATCATCAGCGGCCGACCTGACTTGGCTACTGCTTCCAGTACCGGTAGCAGGTCGCGGATGTTAGTGATTTTCTTGTCGAAAAGAAGAACATAAGGCTCTTCCAGCTCTGCACTCATGCTGTCCTGGTTGTTGATGAAGTAAGGAGACAGGTAACCGCGGTCAAACTGCATACCTTCAACGACATCAAGTTCCATCTCAAGACCACTGCCTTCTTCAACAGTAATGACGCCTTCTTTACCAACTTTTTCCATGGCTTCCGCGATCTTCTCACCGACTTCCATATCGCTGTTAGCAGAAACACTACCAACCTGCGCAATAGCTTTAGTGTCGGAACAAGGCACAGCCAGATTCTCGACTTCGGCAATAGCAGCAGCAACAGCTTTGTCGATGCCACGCTTAAGGTCCATTGGATTCATGCCAGCAGCAACTGACTTCAAGCCTTCGTTCAAAATAGCCTGTGCCAGAACTGTTGCAGTTGTGGTTCCGTCACCAGCGATATCAGAAGTCTGTGATGCAACTTCCTTAACCATCTGGGCGCCCATGTTTTCAAACTTGTCCTGGAGCTCGATTTCTTTCGCTACGGATACACCATCTTTTGTTACTGTCGGTGCGCCGAATGACTTATCGAGTACCACATTTCGGCCTTTAGGGCCGAGGGTGACTTTTACCGCGTCTGCCAGGGTATTTACACCCGCAAGCATTCTTCTTCGCGCAGAATCACCAAATTTCACGTCTTTAGCAGTCATAATCTTTTAATCCTCTATCTATCAATTCTTTTGGCAAAATTCTCTAGTTACTCAATAACGCCGAATATTTCGCTTTCGCTCATGATGAGAAGTTCCTCACCATCAACCTTCACGGTGCTTCCGGAATACTGACCAAAAAGAACCTTGTCGCCGACGCTAAGATCGACGTTCTGTACGGAACCATTGTCCAGTTTCTTTCCGGGGCCTACCGACAGCACTTCACCCTGTGAGGGCTTCTCTGCAGCAGAGCCTGGGATAACAATCCCACCGGCTGACTTGGTTTCTTCTTCCGTGCGGCGTACGACGACACGGTCTTGTAATGGACGGATACTCATTCGTTTCTCCTGATTTAATACTGGGACATTGGGCCCAAAACTGCCCTCTGGCCTGTCTAACAAAACACAGCTAACCTTGACTAAAGGCCCTTTATATTGAGCCTTTGAAGCGGGCGATTAGCACTCTCCTTTAGGGAGTGCTAATAATATGGTCAGAATTAGCAGAGTCAAGCCAAGACTGCTAAAAACCCATAAAATCACCGCAATAACAGACGATTCACGACCGGGACGCAGATTCTATGGCCAAATCACGACAAAACTCTCAGGAGCGGGTATGGCTGATCGTGCACCAGATCCCAAAAGGTCAGGTCGCGACCTATGGCCAGATCGCCAGACTGGCTGGTATTCCCAGACATTCAAGGCTGATCGGCCGAATACTGTCAGGGCTTCCCCCCAACACCCGATTGCCATGGCATCGCGTCATCAATTCACAGGGAAGAATCACCAATCCGGCGAAGGATCGGCAGCGATCAAGGCTGGAGAAAGAAGGCGTAACTCTGATTAACGGTCGGGTCAGCCTGAAGGTTTACGGTTGGGACGCCAACTGAACGCGCTCATATCGAGACAGCCAGATAACCAGCAGGATCGCGGGAATACCTAACATCGCTGCGACGACGAAAAACTCAAAGTAACCAAAGTTATCCACCACCAACCCGGAAAAACCGGATATGAACTTACCCGGTAGCGTCATCAGTGAACTGAATAGAGCGTATTGCGTCGCCGTGTACGCCCTGTTTGTGAGACTCGACAGATAGGCGATGAAAGCCGTAGCTGCAAATCCGCCGGAAATATTATCCGCAGAAATCACGATCGCCAGGTAAGAAACCTTGGGCTCCAGAACACTTAGGGAAGCGAACAGCAGATTGGTTACCGCAACCGCAACCGCACCTATAAGAAGCGGCCTCATCAGTCCCCATTTCACAACCAGAACACCACATATTAATGATCCGGAGATACTCATGAAGAAGCCGAACACCTTGGCGACATTGGCTATTTCAATTTTGGTGTAACCCATATCCAGATAAAAGGGGTTCGCCATAATGCCCAGGGCGATGTCACTTAACCGAAAAACAGCGATAAACAGCAGGATGATGAAGGCGACTTTGCCATTGCGCGAGAAAAAATCAACAAAAGGCCCCGCCACTGCTCTGGTAAACCATCGCCTTAGACCAATCGCGGACAACTCAAGCGGAAAGGAGTCAGACTGGCGATCAGGCTCTGCTACCAAGACAACCGTTATCACGCCAACCAGCATCAGGGTCGCCATGGTGATGTAAGCGATAGTCCACGAAAAATACTCGGCAAGATACAGCGCGCCGGCACCAGCAACCAGCAGCGCCAATCGGTAACCAAAAACATAAGCAGCAGACATGGCTCCCTGATACTCGGGCTCTGCAGACTCGATTCGAAACGCATCAATGGCGACATCCTGCGTCGCTGACGAAAATGCAACAAGAAAAGCACAACAACTTAAAATAAATAAATCTGAAGGACCGATGAGTGACATGAGCACCAGACCGCACGATATCCCCATCTGTCCGATTAGCATCCAACTTCGACGCTGGCCCAAGATTTTCGTCAGAAATGGAACCGGAATCGAATCAACCACAGGCGCCCAAAGCACCTTAGTGGAATAGGTAATGCCAATCCAGGCAAAGAATCCAATGGTACTACGACTGACATTCCCTTCCGTTAACCATGCGGTCAACGTAGAGAACACAAGCAGGAACGGCAAGCCACCCGAAAAACCCAGAAAGGTCATCGCAATAACCCGAGGATTGGTATAAATCAGCAGAGTTTCCCGCCAGGTTAGATCCTGCAAGCGCCACCTAGTCCCGAAAATTGTTATATTGCAAAGGGGTGTCGATTTCTTCTTCCTTAAGCATGCTCATCACCTGCTGCAGGTCATTCCGTTTCTTTCCGGTTACCCGGACTTTCTCACCCTGAATCGCCGCCTGAACTTTCATCTTTTTGTCTTTGACCATTTTCACGACTTTTTTCGCAAGAAGGCTTTCGATTCCTTCCTTGATTTTGATGTTCTTGTGCAGCAGCTTTCCGACGTGTTCCTGATCACCGATATCCATCACTCTGGGATCAATCGACCGCTTGACCAGTTTCGCCCTAAGTATGTCGATCATCTGGTCCAGCTGAATATCCGCTTCAGCGGTGATGCGTACTACATCTTCTTTGCGTTCAAATTTCGCATCAACCCCGCGGAAGTCAAAACGGGTCTGGATTTCCCTGTTCGACTGATCCACCGCATTAGTGACCTCATGAAAATCCACCTCTGAAACCACATCGAATGAAGGCATGTTTATTTACCCCTATATTCTTTAAACTATTTATCGATTTAATGTACAAGCATACCAACTGCATCAGTGAACCACTATGTTTGACCCGCCGGTTGTTGTCGTCGTCAAAGGAGGAAATTCGATTCTCGACTTCCTTGATGATGGTCTAATGAAGATCTCGAACAACCGAGTTTGTTTTGGGGCTGTTAATGCCCTGCAGGTACTTGAAGACGCCCCCGCGAATGTCGTCACCATGGAAATGGACGCTGTCGAGATGACTGGCTTCGAACTCGCTGAAGCGATTCGCGATATCGACGAAGAACGAAACCACTTCACCTATCTCATCCTTGTCGGCGCGATGGACCATGAGCGAGTCCTACTGGACGATTTTCACCAGGTGATCGATGCGGTCACTGGCACCAAGCGAGTGGATGTCATAGAACACCTGACGCTAGCCGGGGCCCGAATCTCCCTGCAAATGAACGCTTTGCACGCCTCAAACGATTCACTGCAGTACATGTGCAACAACCTCAGGAAAGGCCAGTTACTGAATCCACTAACAGGACTCGGCAACCGGGAATACGCGGAGCAGGCACTCAACAGCACAATTCGGCAAGTGGAATCCCGCGGTGGGGCGGCATGCATTGTGATGATTTCTGTCCACAACTACGAAGAAGTGAAAGAGACATACGACACCTCTATTGCTGACGAACTGATTGTTAATGTATCTGAGCGAATCCAGAGACTGGTACGGCCATTGGATGTTGTATCCTATTTTTCACCCGGCCTGTTTGCCCTGGTCGTGATACAGCCCAATATCGAACAGTGCACAGCCAAATCCTATAACCGTATTTTTGATGGCCTGCGTCTCAAGAGTTACACAACGAAGGCGGGCTTTCAGTCGGTCTCAATTGGGATGAGTATCTGCGCCGCTACCGCTGAGACCGGGGCACCAACCATCGACAACATGATCAAGTTCGCCAGAAAAGAACTAGACGAGTCAGTGCGAACTGAATCCATTATGGTTCACCACATCATACCAGAGTAAACAGACAACCTATGGGCAAGCGACTTTCAAAAATTTACACACGCACCGGAGACGACGGGGAAACAGGGCTGGGCGATGGTAGCCGAATTAAAAAAACCCACCCCCGCGTAGAAGCCATGGGCAGTGTGGATGAACTAAATAGCATTATGGGCGTAGTTGTTGAGGGGTTAATCCTGGAAGGCTTTGATGAACTCATCGACATCGCAAGCTTTATGCGATCGCTCCAGCATCGGATATTTGACCTGGGCGGGGAGTTGTCCATTCCAGGTTTCGAAATCGTTAACAAAGATCATGTGATCGCTATCGAAGAACACCTGGATGCTCTTAACGATCATCTTGACCCGCTTGAAAATTTTATCCTGCCCGGCGGGTCCGCACTGATCGCTAACTGTCACATGGCGAGAGCGATTTGCAGGCGAGCCGAACGCAACGTCGCTTTGCTTGCAGAAAGTGAGGATGTGAATACAGCGTCAAAGGAATTTTTAAATCGACTGTCAGACTATCTGTTTGTCGTCGCCAGAAGCTGCGCGCGCATTACGGGTATCGATGAAGTGCTCTGGCAAAAAGGTTAGCCCAGTCATCACATAATGACCCGGCGAATATCTGATAATACAGCACCAAGGTGAGACGTGAATCTCGCGGCTTCTGCGCCATCAATCGCACGATGATCGTAGGAAAGAGATAGCGGCAACATAAGCCGGGGATTAAATGTCTCTCCGTCATATACAGGTGTCATTTTTGATCGAGACACGCCGAGAATCGCCACTTCCGGTGCATTTACAATAGGTGTGAATGCGGTACCGCCAATTCCTCCCAGACTGGAGATGGTGAACGTCGCTCCCTGCATGGCATCCATCGGTAATTTTTTGTCACGTGCCAGCCTCGCCAGCTCAGCACTTTCCTGCGCAAGCTGGATAACTCCTTTTCTATCAGCGTCTTTGAGTACTGGCACAACCAGACCACCTTCAGTCTCTACTGCAATGCCGATGCGATAGTACTTCTTGAGCACCAGGTGATCGTAATCACTGGCGATCGACGAGTTAAATTGCGGGTATTTCTTCAACGCATCGACGACAGCCTTAATCAAAAAGGCCAACGGCGTCACTTTGGCTCCGCTGGATTGCAGTTCCAGGTTCTGTGCCTTCCGAAAAACCTCCAGGTCCGTGATATCGGCCTCGTCAAACTGCGTAACATGCGGCACATTCAACCAGCTTCTATGCAGATTTTTTGCACTCGCCTTTCGAATGCGGCTGAGCGGTCTGTTCTCGACTTCACCCCACTTCGTGAAGTCCATCTGCAGTATTTCGGGTATCCCCAGACCGCCGGAAGTGCCTTTGCCTGAAATCCGCGCTTTGACAAATTCGTGTATGTCTTCCTTGAGAATCCTGTCCTTACGCCCCGTGCCAGTGACTTCCGTGATGTTAACCCCATATTCCCGGGCCTGTTTCCTTACGGCTGGCCCTGCGTGAACACCCTCTGTTTTCGTTTCCTGATCCTGGTATTTGCTGGACTGGCTATCTGAGCGCGACTTTACCACGACTGTTTTTCCTAAAGAGGCGTCTGCATCTGACCTGGCGGTTTGCTCAGAAGTTAGTCCGGCGCGCGCCGCTGGAATGTCGGCGGTATTCTGCGCCACAACCTCAATCGGCACCCATCCAACCATTGTTACCAGCGAATCGCCCTCATGCACTTCATCCCCTTCATTAATGAAAATTTCCTGGACAACCCCCGCGAGATCCGTTGGGATCTCCATACTTGCCTTGTCTGATTCCAGGACAACGATAGAGTCACCATCTTCCAGCGCCTCTCCCTGGCGGACCAGTACTTCTGCCACAATAATTTCCTCTGCGTCACCTACATCCGGCACACGAATAACTTTCGAGGTTTCCATTTTTCGCGGTACCAAGTTTTCAGCAGCATAAGTATCAGGCTCAGATACACCGGCCTGTTCCTCTGCAGCATCCACCGGTTCAGGGCCAGGCGTCTGCGTCACTTCACCTCTCTGAGATTTTTCGTCGGTCTCAATCTCAGCAAGAAGTGAACCTTCCGTTACCTTATCGCCCTCGGAAACCGCAAATGACTTGATCGTCCCGGCGCAGGGGGACGGTATTTCCATACTGGCCTTGTCTGATTCAAGTACAACCAGGGAAGTGTCGGCATCAATGACATCACCCACCGCCACCAGAAGCTCGATAACTTCAACGTCTTCTGCTTCACCGACGTCAGGTACGAGTACTTGCTCTAGCATCAATAACTCCTCACAACGTCACCGGGTCTGGCTTGCCTGGATCAATTCCGTAAAGCTCAATTGCTTTCGTCACCTGCGCAGCATCGATAACATTTTCCTGAGCTAATGCCGATAACGCGGCCACTGTTATGTAATATCGATCTACCTCGAAAAACTTCCTGAGCCGTTCGCGAGTATCGCTCCGGCCAAACCCATCTGTACCCAGTACAGAATACAGTCCCGGTACAAACTCCCGAATCTGGTCCGCGTAAGCTTTTATATAATCCGTTGCAGCGATCACCGGACCACTTACTCCATTCAGGCACTCTTCGACATAGCTAAGCCTGGGCTTTTCCTGAGGATGCAACATATTCCATCGATGTACGCTAAGCCCCTCGCGTCGAAGTTCGTTGAAGCTGGTAACACTCCAGATGTCTGCGATCACACCAAAATCTTTTTGCAGCAATTCTGCGGCTGCAATCGATTCCCTCAGGATTGTGCCCGACCCGAGTAGCTGGACAACCTTCTTGGAACTTTTTACAGCGTTTTTCTGCAAGCAGTACATACCACGAAGAATCCCCTGTTCCACACCATCAGGAATTGGTGGTTGTTCATAGTTCTCGTTCATAATCGTGATGTAATAGTACCTAGGCAATTTCTCTACATACATTTCCTGCAGCCCCTGCCTGATGATCACTGCAAGTTCATAAGCATAGGAAGGATCATAGGAAACACAGTTTGGTACTGTCGATGCCAGGATATGGCTATGACCATCCTGATGCTGCAAACCTTCGCCGTTCAAGGTTGTTCGACCGGACGTACCACCCAGGAGAAACCCGCGCGCCTGCAAGTCACCCGCGGCCCAACAAAGGTCACCGATTCGCTGAAAGCCGAACATGGAATAGAAAACATAAAAAGGAATGAGGGGTATTTCATTATTGCTGTATGACGTCGCGGCAGCTAACCACGCCGCAAACGCACCGCCCTCATTAATACCTTCCTCAAGCACTTGACCTTTTTTATCCTCACGGTAGTACATGATCTGGTCGGTATCCGTAGGTTCATACAACTGGCCACCCGAGGAATAGATACCGAGCTGCCGGAACATGCCCTCCATACCGAAGGTTCTAGCTTCATCCGGGACGATGGGCACGATCCGCTCGCCAATCTGCTTGTCCTTGATCAACGAGCTGAGGATCCGGACGAACGCCATTGTCGTAGAAATTTGTCGATCGCCCGTACCCTTTAACACCGACTCCAGCACCGACAACGGCGGAATCTGCAATGCCTCAAAATCAGATTTCCTGCGTGGCAGTGAACCCCCAAGGGAAGACCTACACTGCTTTAGGTAGCGCATCTCTGTACTGTCTTCCGGTGGGCGGTAATAGGGCACCTTCTCCAGATCGGCATCTGATATAGGAATATCGAACCGGTCCCTAAAATCCTTCAGCCCTTCAAGGTCCAGTTTTTTGACTGAGTGCGTATAGTTCTGCGCCTCACCCGCGGGCCCTAACCCATAGCCCTTAACCGTTTTTGCGAGGATGACGGTGGGTTGCCCGGTGTGGCTTGTAGCAGCATCATAAGCAGCATAAACCTTGTAAGGGTCATGACCTCCTCTGTTTAGACGGAAAATATCCTCATCCGTAAGATCCTCCACGACCTTCAAAAGCTCAGGATACTTTCCAAAGAAATGCTCGCGTGTGTAGGCTCCTGATCTGCTTTTGTAGTTCTGGTACTCGCCATCAACCGCTTCATCCATTCGCTGTTGCAGCAATCCAAACTTATCCTTCTCGAAAAGCGGATCCCACTGCCTGCCCCAAACCACCTTGATGACATTCCATCCTGCACCACGGAAAACACCTTCCAGCTCCTGGATAATCTTGCCATTGCCTCTGACAGGGCCATCCAGTCGCTGCAGATTACAATTGACAACAAAAATCAGGTTATCCAGCTTCTCTCGACCTGCCAGTGCAATCGCGCCCTGGGACTCCGGCTCATCCATTTCACCATCGCCAGCAAAGCACCAGACTTTTCGCGAACCACGACCAGCGAGGCCTCGATTGTCCAGATACTTCATGATGTGTGCTTGGTAGATTGCCTGCAATGGGCCCAGCCCCATCGAAACCGTTGGGAACTGCCAGTAGTCCGGCATCAGCCATGGGTGCGGATAGGAAGACAAGCCATCTCCATCCACTTCCTGGCGAAATTTATCGAGCTGTTCTTCGGACAGGTTCCCTTCGAGGAAAGACCTGGCGTAAATACCCGGCGCGGAGTGACCCTGTATATAGATCAGGTCACCCAGCTGTTCCTCGGTTGTCCCACGGAAGAAATAGTTAAAACCAACGTCGTAAAGGGTCGCACTCGACTGGAAGCTGGAAATATGACCCCCTAGCGTTCCGTCCTTAAGATTCGCACGCATCACCATTGCCATGGCGTTCCAACGAATCAGCGAGCGGATGGAGCGCTCCATGAAAAGATCACCAGGCATCCGGGCTTCTTTACTGATGGGTATGGTGTTCCGATATGGGGTATTAATCGCGTAAGGTAGCTGGGCTCCAGTTTCAGTGACCTTGGTCGACAGACGCTGCAGAAGATACTGGGCGCGTTCGACGCCTTCAGTCTCAATGACCGAGTTAATCGCCTCGATCCACTCCTCACTCTCAACCGGATCAATGTCCGTCAGAGGATCTCGCTCCATCTCAATCTCCAGTTGGTGACTGTTAACAGTTCAGGTCAATCTTAACGAAAATGGCAGTGAGGAGTTAACGAATAAACTTGAATTCTTTATTGACCAAGGGTCTCACAGAGCATTTTTATCCCTTCAAGCATCCTCAGACTGGGACGCGTAATGAGTGACGCATCTATTGCCCTAACTCGACCACCCCAGCCAAGATCATTCCAGCGGTCATCCCATGCACTTTTGTATCCAGGATAGGGACTGGATACAACCAGGAAATCCGGGTTACGTTCCACGACGCTCTCATAGGAAACCATTGGAACGAAGAACTCGACATCGGAAAAAATGTTCTCAGCACCACAAACTCCAATCGCCTGACCAATGAGGTGTTGACTGTTGACTGTGTAGAGTTGAGCATCCGATATCTGAAAAAACACTTTCGGTGAGCCCGCTCCACTGCTCGATAGCCTGAGCCTCTCAAGCTCGACCCGAAAGTTTTCCGCCAGTTCAAGTCCACGCTCGGGTTTCCCGACCAAAATGCCTAGCTGTTGAACTGCCACCGCGATGCCTACAAGGCTACTGGCTTCATTCACGAAAACCGGATAGCCGAGCGTCCTTAATTGCTCAAACGTCCTGTGGTTACCACCGGTCATCCACGCCACAATGAGGTCCGGGGATTGCTCTATCACGGCCTCTACGCTGACCGAAAACGCATTACCCAATCTTGGAATATCTAAGGCACCCTCTGGATAATCAGAGAAATCTACTGTCGCCTCGATTCGATCACCTACGCCCAGGCTAAAAAGAAGTTCAGTGAGATGCGGGGACAGGCTAACAATTTTTTGAGCCGGTTCAGCCAACACCACCTCCACCCCGGCGTCATCGACTACCGAAATGTCCGCAAACACACTCACGGACCAGCAGAGCCATATCAACACCGTGTGTTTCATGATTTTCGAGCCAGCTTACGCCTCAAAATTCCCCAATTGAATGCCGGACCAGGGTCTGTTTTTCGATCTGGCGAAATAGCACTGTGGCTCGTGATCTCCGTGACGCTGTAGCTCTTCATCAGGCTAGCACAAACATTAGACAATACTTCGTATTGAGCTTCCTCGTAAGCCGTTGTATCGGTTCCCTCCAGCTCGATGCCGATGGAATAATCATTACAGTGTTCACGACCAGCAAAGCTGGACGCACCTGCGTGCCAAGCGCGTCGATTAAACGGCACAAACTGGATGAGTTCGCCTGTTCGTCGAATAAAAAGATGACTACTCACTTTTATGCCTTCAAGGTCTGACAGTTCAGGGCCAGATACATCCAAGCAATTGGTAAACAGTTCGCAGACCTCCTGCCCGCCAAATTTCCCCGCTGGCAGGCTGATACCGTGCACAACTATGAGACTTATTTCACCAAAAGGACGTTCATCTTGATTCGGGCTATGCAACTGCATCGCGCCCTCTATCCGGTGCTCCACCACAGACATTGTAAATCTCATTTACCTATTCGACGAGATCATATCATCCCGCTAGAATACCCTCCCCTTCAACCGGCAACAGTAGCTCATGGATGTGACAAAGACAGGGCAAGGCATGATGACTGTCGGAGTCGTACTCGGGATGGTCTTCCTGACATTTTTCTTTGCTGATGTTAAAGAAAATCGGAGAAATCCCAATTCCGACCCTACCTCACTCATCCATCCAGAAAGCATTGAGGTTCCCCTAAAGCGGAATCGGCAGGGGCATTATCTGCTTGTAGGCCAAATTAATGGTGAAGATGTCGAATTTCTATTAGATACCGGTGCAACAGATGTTGTTGTTCCGGCAGGTACCGCACGCAGGCTCGGCCTGCCCTATGGGATGCGTGGAAGAGCGATGACCGCGAACGGACCAGTGACGGTTTACCAGACCCGTATCGACGAGCTTCACCTGGGAAAGATCAGGCTGACCAACATCGATGCCAGTATTAATCCCAACATGGACGGCGCAATTCTCCTGGGGATGACCGCCCTTGGCCAAATCGAGTTCAGCCAGCAGGCTGATATTCTGACCCTGAAACAAAAATCCGGCTGAACTAATGGACTACTTTCACGAACTGACACAAACGGTAAACAGAGCTCTCCACGAAGACATTCGAACAGGCGACGTTACTGCTTCCCTTATTGATCCAGAAAAAAAGGCTCATGCAAAAATCATCACCCGGCAGCCCGCAGTGGTCTGCGGACGCCCGTGGGTGGATGAAGTCCTGAAACAGGTGGACGTTACAATCACCCCGCAGTGGCATATCAAAGACGGCGACCAGGTCCAGGCAGGTGCTCTACTGCTGGAACTAACCGGCAAGGCGAGAAGTTTGCTGACAGCAGAGCGCACTGCGTTGAACTTTCTTCAGCTGCTCTCTGGTACTGCCACCCGAACAAACACCTATGTCCAGATGATCGAGGGAACCGGGGCTACCCTGCTGGACACGCGCAAGACGATTCCCGGGCTTAGACTAGCCCAGAAGTACGCCGTTAAAACCGGCGGCGCTGAGAATCACCGAATTGGTTTATTTGATGCTTTTCTGATTAAGGAAAATCACATAGAAGCAGCTGGCTCGATCACTGCTGCGATTGAAACAGCAAGACAACTTCAGGGCGACCTTCGTGTTGAAGTGGAAGTTGAGAGTCTGGAACAACTGGCTGAGGCGATCATGGCCACCCCGGACTGGATCATGCTTGATAACTTTACGCTGGGTGATATGCGCAAGGCGGTTGATATAGCATCAAATACTGGCATCAAACTGGAGGCCTCCGGGGGTATTGAAACCTCTGCCGAACTGAAGAAAATAGCGTCCACCGGCGTCGACTACATTTCAATCGGCGCGCTCACAAAACACAATGAGGCGATCGATCTATCAATGCGATTACAGTGAGGTGATAGGACCAGATAGCTGGATTTCTTCTACCACCTTTTAGTTTCCCTGGGTATTCTTGTCCCCGTGGCTTACCTGGTCATCGTTGAATGGTATCGCCGAGCAGGATCTGCCGATTTCCTGACTGAATGCACCTGCCTGGGCAACCAGCATGGCTCTATGAGCCTACCTATTGTCATACATAGAACCAAAAAAGAAATCATCGACGTCATCACTCTGGGGGCAGCAATCTGGGATTAGCGGCTAAACATTGACGGACTGGCCCCTAACAGCAATTACCGGCGGTCGCCTGCAACGCGCTAAAGAATCGCGGGCTATACTAGTACACTGTTTCACATATTCAATATCCACCTAGATCAATCATGCCTGAGCCAGATAAAGTCCTCTTTTCGTGGTTTAACGTACCTCAACCCATAAAATTTTTGGTCGTCGGTGCAGTCAATACGGTATTTGGCTATTCCTGCTATGCGGGTCTTCTTTTCATCGGCTTACATTATTCGCTGGCAGCGCTGTTTGGCATGCTGCTGGGAATTGCGTTCAATTACCTAAGCACAAGCAAGTACGTTTTCAACACTACCCCCGCCAACATCAGCAGGGTAATAAGGTTTGTGCTGGTTTATTCCTTACAGTACTTACTAAACGTATTGTGTCTCTGGTTTCTGGAGCAAAGCGGGTTTAACCCATACATATCAGGGCTCTTACTGATAATACCTATGGCGGTAGTTTCATATCTCCTGTTGAATTATTTTGTTTACAACAAAAAACCAGGTCAGGGCAGCAATGAGCACGCAACATGATCAAGACAGTTCAACGCAAGGTGTGGGTCCCAAGTCCAGCACGGTAGTGATCTAATCGGTCACTCGACTTCGTTAACCTTGATCGCCTTAAGCCGACAGCCCATGCTTCGAGGCGTGTAGGCTAATAGAAACCTTACTGAGCCCCAGCTTGCTCGAACGTCAGCACTAAATTCACCGAGCCAAAAGACATCCGGGAAAGCGGCGTTTAGAGGCTGCCCTTGACTGACTGCCAGGCGGCCTCCGCTAGAATAGAAGCCACATCGCTTGGAGAACGATTATTCCTGCCGGATAACCAAAGGCGGGAATATTCCAGCGTAGAACCGCAAATCAACGGCACATACATACTAGTGGGCAATTCGAGCAATGCACCTGATTTCACGTGAGGCACAAACCAGTCATAAATTGACTGGCCAAAATCTCGATCCATCTTCCGAAGCTCCAGTTTGGCATTGCCCGAAAGCGTCACTTCCCGTGACAGCAGGAACCCGGCGAGCTCCGGTTGATCCGTCACCCATTCACAACAGAAGGTAACAATTGCCTTGATGCCGGTACTGGCTGTCCTTCTGGGTAAAAGAGCCTCGAGCAGACGGGAATTGAATTGATTAACGCCGTCGATGAAAAGCGCTTCGGCGATTCCTTCCTTGTTGCCAAAATGGTGGTAAAGGCTGCCAACGGAGCACCCGGCATCGTTGAGGATATTGCTGACATTGGTTCGCTCAATACCCACTTCCGAAAAATGGCCCAGAGCCACCTCCATCACGCGAGATTTCAGTTCACTGGTCTGGTTTTTTCGGGACATGACTTATTAGAACATTATTCTAGTATTTACTTCTAGTTTTGATATATTGCACAATCCAGATACCTATTGGAACCAATTGATGGATATTGAGCTGAGTAACGATGACCTCTCTTTTGAAGCAGAGGTAAGAGAATTCCTTGCCGGAAATGCCTATAAAGACGGTGAGGATCCAAATAAATGGCGAATGAACTGGTTTGAAAAAGCCAGGGAAAAAGGCGGCTGGGACGTACCCAAGTGGCCCGCCAAATTTGGTGGTCCTGGCTGGACGCCGAACCAGCATTACATCTGGCAAAAAGAAACGGCCAGATCGAGCACCCCTTGGGACATGCCCTTCGGACTCAGCATGCTGGGCCCCGTGCTGATGGCCCATGGGTCCGAAGAACAACAAGAACGATTTTTGCCTGACATCCGTGCACGGAAGGTTAACTGGTGCCAGGGATACTCCGAGCCAGGTGCCGGCTCAGATCTGGCAAGTCTCAAGACCAAAGCAGTGTTGTCTGAAGATGGCAGCCACTATGTTGTTAATGGCACCAAGATCTGGACCACGATGGCACATATTGCAGACTGGATTTTTTGTCTGACCCGTACCAGCGACGCAGGTATCAAACAGGAAGGTATCACTTTCCTGCTGTTTCCGATGAAGCAGGAAGGTATTGAGGTTAAGCCCATCATTACACTGGGTGGTTCACATAGCGTTAACACTGTGTTCTTTACTGATATCAAGGTACCGGTAGAAAATCGTGTCGGTGTCGAAGGTAAAGGCTGGACCTACGCCAAGGGTTTACTTGAGCATGAGCGAACAGGTATCGCAGGTATTTCAAACTCCATTGTTGCCCTGGAAGGTTTGAAACAAAAAGCCAGCAGTGTGAAGCGTGGCAATGGCAGCCTGATGGATGTACCCAGCTTCAAAGCCAAGGTCGCGGCGCTCGAAATTGATTTAATGGCAGTTGAGTACACAGAACTCAGGAGCCTGGCAACAGCAAGCGCTGGCACGGCGCCCGGACCGGAGTCTTCAATCCTGAAGCTCAAGGGAACAGACATTCAGCAGCGGATACAAAAACTGACCATGGAAGCTGGTGGACAATTCGCTGCGGCCTGGGGTGGCACTAACGCCGGTCCGGATTTCGCCAGAGCTGGTATGGGCGGTTATATGAGCAGCCGCGTTTACACTATTTACGGTGGTGCCAGCGAAGTCCAAAAAGACATTGTTACCAAGAAAGTGCTCGGCATTAAGTCGTCGAAGAAATAGGAAGCTTTGAAATGAATTTTGAATTAAGCGAAGAGCAACAACTGGTTTCAGATTCGATCGAACGATTTGTTCTGGACAACTACGACCTGGAAAGCAGAGTCGCCATTGTGAAACAGACGCCGGGCTTCAGCCTGGACTACTGGAAAACTATGTCGGAACTCGGCTGGTTTGGATTGCCCTTTAGTGAAGAAGATGGCGGGTTCGGCGGTGATCAGCTCGACACGATGGTATTGATGGAACAGTTTGGAAAAGGGCTGGTTCTAGAACCGTTTCTTGCCAGCATCGTGCTTGGTGGTGGCGTCTTGAAACGGACCGCAAGTGAAACCCAGCGAAAAGCATGGATGGAAAGCGTGATCGATGGCTCAAAGCAACTCGCGCTGGCTTATGCAGAGCCCGAATCAGGCTTTGAGCCTCACAACGTAGCCTTCGCCGGAACCAAAACCGATGACGGCTACACGCTGACAGGTACAAAGTGCATGGTCCTGCATGGCAAGACCGCTGACGCCTTTGTTGTCTCCTTCAGAACCAGCGGCGGCGTCGTTGATCAGTCCGGTATTTCCCTGGCATTGATTCCGGCAGATCGAGAGGGCCTGACAGTACAGGGCTTCCCAACGGTTGATGGCCTGCAGTCTTCGGAACTCACCTTCGAGAGGGTTACCGTCACAGCCGACGACCTGCTCGGCGAAATTGACAATGGATTTGCGCCGTTAAATGCAGTCATCAATGATGGCATCCTGGCAGTTGCCGCAGAAGCTGTCGGTGCTATGGAAATTCTTTATAAGGATACGGTGGACTATACCCAGGCGCGGGAACAATTTGATCATCCGTTGTCTGATTTTCAAGTACTGCAACATCGTATGGTCGAGATGTTCATGGAATATGAACAGTGCAAATCACTGCTCTTTCGCGCAACAATGGAAGTGGCTGCCGGCGGTGATGATGCCCAGCGTTGTGTACATGCGTTGAAACATCTTATTGGCAAGGCTGCGTTTTTCGTAGGTGAAAACGCAGTGCAGACACACGGAGGCATGGGAGTAACGGAAGAATTGCGAGTTGGGCATTACTTCAAGCGACTGCTTGTGATTGAAGCCCAGTTTGGTAACACCGACTACCATCTGGACCAATTTTCTGCCTGATATTCCATGGAATACCAGCAGTTATTTTAGGCCGTTTTGGAATCGG
>Ga0206679_10000191_pt1 | contig 48678 bp, 46 predicted proteins | sample M110012015metaG_FD_155464 | JGI IMG/M metagenome (GOLD analysis project Ga0206679, IMG submission 155464) | Ammonia-oxidizing marine archaeal communities from Monterey Bay, California, United States - M1 100m 12015 | ecosystem: Environmental > Aquatic > Marine > Intertidal zone | place: USA...
GCTCTTTTCTTTTTTGTGATTTAAGAAGAAAGGAATATTTAGATGAAATGTTAGAATCTATCAATTCAAACGGGTTTAATATTATTGAAAAACAGGATATAACCCCTAATATTATTGAAGCTTCAATTAAAATGACACAATCTCGTAAAGAGGCTATCAAAAATTTAAAAGTAGAAAGTTGGTTTAAAAAGATATTAGAATCTTTTGCTGCTACTGATGGAAGTAAAGTACATCAATCATTTAAGGATGGCTATATGAAGTATTATAGTGCCTATTGTCAAGTAGATAAATAAATAATAAAAGGAAGCTTAAGTCTTCCTTTTTTTTATTTTTGGCTATATGAATAAACCAATTTGTTTATGGTCCTGCCCAAGAAATATTTCAACAGCACTTATGTATGCTTTTGCACAAAGAGAGGATACAAAAGTTTTTGATGAGCCCTTATATGCTCATTACCTTAAAGTGAGTGGAGCAATTCATCCTGCAAGGGAACAAGTGTTGCAAACTTTAGAAAATGATGGGGAAAAGGTAGTGCATGAAGTAATTCTTCAGAAAAGTGAAAAGTTATTGTTTCACAAATTAATGACTCATTTTTTAATCGGAATTAATACTGAATTTTTATCAGAGGTAATTAATATTATTTTTATTAGAAATCCTGAAGAAATAATTGCTTCTTATTCCAAAGTAATTCCAAATCCTAAGATGAATGATATAGGTGTAAAGCAACAATACGAGTTATATTTATCTTTAAAAGAAGAAGGAGAAACCCCTATTGTTTTGGATTCAAAATACTTACTTAAAAATCCTGAAGTAATTTTAGGTAAATTATGTGATATTTTAGGAATTCCATTTGATGAAAAAATGTTGAAATGGGAAAAAGGAGCAAGAAAAGAAGATGGAGTTTGGGCTGATTATTGGTATAAAAACATCCACAATTCTACTGGGTTTTTACCCTATACTAAAAAAGAAATTACACTTACTGGTAGTAATGCTGAACTGGCTGAAGAGTGTTTACCTTATTATGAATTTTTAACCGCTAAATCAATACAATTATGATACAACAATTTGACACCAGAAATAAAGATATTAAAGTATGGATTAATGGAGAATTACTCCATAGAGATCAAGCAAAAATTTCTGTATTTGATAGTGCAGTACAAGGAGGTGATGCTGTTTGGGAAGGAGTGAGAGTATATGATGGAAGAATCTTTTGTTTTGAAAAACATTTAAATAGGTTAATGGAGTCAGCAAAAAGCATGGATTTTGCAAATGTTCCTACTGTAGAGGAGGTAAAGAATGCGGTTTTTTCTACTCTAAAAGCCAATGGAATGAAGGATGATACACATATTAGATTAACATTAACAAGAGGAGAGAAGATAACTTCTGGAATGAATCCTAAGTTGAATCAGTTTGGTTGCACTTTAATCGTTTTAGCTGAATGGAAATCATCCATATTTTATGGTAAGGAATTGCGCTTAGTTACTTCTAATATCAGAAGAAATTCACCGCTTTGTTTGGATTCAAAAATACATCATGCTAACCTGATAAATAATATCCTGGCAAAAATTGAAGCCAATTATGCAGGAGTTGATGATGCCGTAATGTTGGATTTGGATGGTTTTGTAGCTGAAACCAATGCAACCAATATCTTTATGATTAAAAATGGAGTTGTTGTAACTCCATTTCCCAAGGCATGTTTGCCAGGAATTACAAGAAGTTTGATTATTGAAATTTGTAAAAACAATAATATTCAAATTGTAGAGCAAGATATTTCGGTAACTGAACTCTATAATGCTGATGAAGTATTTACAACCGGAACTATGGGTGAATTAGCTAGAGTAAATGAAATTGATAACAGAAAAATAGAAAATAAAGGTGGAGTGCTTGCGCAACTCCAATCCTTATTTAGAAAATTAACAGAAGTAGAGGGGGATAAATTACCCTTCTAATTTATCTTTTTTAGGTGCTGTTTTCTTTTTTATTTTAGGTTTAATTATCTTCATTACTAAAGCAGATTTTTCTTTATTTAAACTCACTTTTATAGCATCTCCTTCTTTTATTTGAGCACTAATTATCTCTTCTGATAATGGGTCTTCAAAATATTTTTGAATAGCACGCTTTAAGGGTCTTGCTCCAAACTTGGCATCAAAGCCTTTGTTAGCAATAAAGTCTTTCGCTTCTTCTGATATTTTAACACTGTATCCTAAAGTAGCAATTCGCTTAAGTAAACTATCCATTTCAATATCAATAATTTTATTAATATCTTCTTTGTCTAAACTATTGAATACAATAACATCATCAATTCTATTTAAGAATTCAGGAGAAAAAGCTCTTTTTAAGGCTTTTTGAATTACCCCTTTTGAATGAGAATCAATATTGTCCTTTTTAGCAGTTGTATTGAATCCAATGCCTTGCCCAAAATCTTTAAGTTGCCTTGCACCAATATTGGAAGTCATTATGATGATTGTGTTCTTAAAGCTAATTTTTCGTCCTAAGCTATCTGTCATTTGACCATCATCCAAGGCTTGTAATAAAATATTGAATACATCAGGATGCGCTTTTTCAATCTCATCTAGTAAAATAACAGAGTAAGGCTTTCTTCTTACTTTTTCAGTGAGTTGTCCACCTTCTTCATAACCTACATATCCAGGAGGTGCTCCAACTAAACGGCTTACTGCAAATTTCTCCATGTATTCACTCATGTCTAATCTGATAAGTGCGTCTTGAGAATCAAACATTTCCTCTGATAAAGCTTTAGTCAATTGAGTTTTACCCACACCAGTAGGACCTAAAAAGATGAATGAACCAATTGGCTTATTAGGGTCTTTTAAGCCAACTCTATTTCTTCTGATTGCTTTTACTACTTTCTGAACTGCTTCATCTTGCCCAATAATTTTAGCCTTAATATTATCAGTCATTGATGATAGTTTCTTTCTTTCTTGTGAAGCTACTCTGTTTACTGGAATACCAGTCATAATAGAAACTACATCAGCTACATTTTCTTCTGAAACCGTTTCCTTATGGGCTTTTAATTCTTTTTCCCAGATGTCCTTTGCATGATCAAGTTGTGCAGTATGCTTTTTTTCACTATCTCTAAGCTCGGCAGCAATTTCAAATTTTTGCTTTTTAATTGCATCTTTTTTCTTGATGGTTATCTGCTCAAGATTTTCCTCTAAATCAGTAATATTTTTTGGTACTTTAATGTTAGTGATATGCACTCTTGAACCCGCCTCATCTAAAGCATCAATTGCTTTGTCTGGTAAAAAACGATCATTCATGTATCTATCGGTAAGTATTACACAGGATTTAATTGCATCATCAGTATAAATTACATTGTGATGTTCTTCATATTTGAATTTGATATTTGTAAGAATTTCTATGGTTTCATCAATTGAAGTAGGTTCAACAATTACTTTCTGAAATCTTCTTTCTAATGCACCATCCTTTTCAATATGCTGACGGTATTCGTCCAAAGTTGTAGCGCCAATACATTGCAGCTCACCTCTTGCTAGTGCAGGCTTAAACATGTTAGATGCGTCTAATGAGCCTGAAGCGCCACCAGCACCAACTAAGGTGTGTATTTCGTCAATGAATAAAATGATATCAGGATTCTTCTCCAATTCGTTAATGATTCCTTTCATTCTTTCTTCAAACTGCCCTCTATATTTTGTTCCAGCAACTAAGGCTGCCAAATCCAGCATTACTATTCGCTTGTTGAATAGTATTCTAGAAACTTTTCTTTGTACTATTCTTAAAGCTAATCCTTCAGCAATAGCTGATTTACCAACTCCAGGTTCACCCACTAAAATAGGATTGTTCTTTTTTCTTCTGCTTAATATCTGTGAAACTCTTTCAATTTCTTTATGTCTCCCAACTATTGGATCTAGCCTTCCTTCAGTAGCGTATTTTGTTAAATCCCTTCCAAAGTTATCTAAAACAGGAGTAGCACTTTTTGAAGTTGATTTTGGTTTTTCAGGTGTTGATGGACCAAAAATATCATCATCATTTTCTTCATCATCACCTAAAGGGTCATCATGTTTTGAGCTGATATCAATATTATGCGTTTCGTATTCTTCTAAGATAATCTCATAATTAAGATGAAGATGTTTGAACGATATCGTAACAATATTACTTTCGTCCAACAAAATAGCTAATAAAACATGGATAGTTTTAATTTCATTTTCACCCAAATTTTTGCGTTCCATTATTGATTTTTTAAGAATTCGTTCTGTTTGTTTCTTAAAATCAATACTGTCTTTATCAATATTTACTCTGCTCTCTCTTTTTGTGATGTTACTTTCAATGATAACACGCAAGTCTTTTGGATCAATTCCTAATCCTTTTAGCGTATCAATTGCTGTGCCACCACCTTCACGTAATATGCCTAAAAACAGATGTTCAACTCCTATGCTTTCGCCTCCTAATCTAATTACCTCCTCTCTTACGTAGGTAAAAACATCCTTCATTCTATTCGAAAATCCTGTATTCATAACTTGTTGTTTTTAATTTGACCTAAAATCTTTTGCAAGATACCTACTAAAATCGCTTATTCTACAATAGTATTACCTCATTTTTTTTAACAAATATTGTTCATAACTTAAGAGGTAAAAACTAAGCGATTTACTATCATAAAATACGTAAATTTCTTTTATTTGTTACCTTAACGAAAAAAGATAAAAAATATGTCATTAGGCGAAAAAATTATTCCTATCAATATTGAGGAAGAGATGAAATCAAAGTACATTGATTATTCAATGTCAGTTATTGTCTCAAGAGCTTTACCAGATGTTAGAGATGGGTTAAAACCAGTGCACAGGAGGGTTTTATTCGGAATGCATGAATTAGGAATTAAGTCTAATACAGCTTATAAAAAATCAGCAAGAATTGTAGGGGAGGTGCTTGGTAAGTTCCATCCGCATGGTGATACTTCCGTTTATGATGCTATGGTGCGTATGGCTCAGCCATGGAGTTTGCGTTATATGTTAGTTGACGGGCAAGGGAATTTTGGTTCGGTTGATGGGGATAACCCAGCAGCAATGCGTTATACTGAGGCGAGAATGCGTAAAACAGCAGAGGATATGCTGATGGATATTGATAAAGAAACAATTGATTGGAACTTAAATTTTGATGATACTTTAAAAGAACCATCTGTTTTGCCAGCAAGGCTACCTGCATTGCTTTTAAATGGTACAACTGGTATTGCGGTAGGTATGGCAACTAATATGCCGCCACATAACATTACTGAGGTTGTGAATGGTACATTGGCTTATATTGAAAAGAGAGGAGATTTAGAAGTTGCTGATTTAATGGAGTATGTTAAAGCTCCTGACTTTCCTACTGGAGGAACTATTTATGGTTATGATGGTGTACGTTCTGCTTTTGAAACGGGTAGAGGTCGTATTGTAATTAGAGGAAAGGTAAGGTTTGATGAAACAGGAACTAGAGAGCAAATTATTGTTGAAGAGATTCCGTACATGGTGAATAAGGCCAATATGATTAAGCAAACTGCTGATTTGGTGAATTCTAAAAAGCTGGATGGTATTGCTGATATTAGAGATGAGTCTGATAGAAATGGAATGCGTATTGTGTATGATTTAAAGCGTGATGCAATTCCTAATATTGTATTAAACAAACTATATAAGTACACTGCTCTACAGTCTTCATTTTCAGTAAATAACATTGCTTTAGTTAAGGGTAGGCCACAGTTGTTGAACTTAAAAGAATTGATTGGTCATTTTGTTGATCATAGACATGAAGTTTTAGTTAGAAAAACTAAATATGAATTGGCTGCTGCTGAAAAGAGAGCGCATATTTTAGAAGGTTTATTAATTGCATTAGATAATTTAGATGCAGTAATTAAATTAATCCGTTCTTCTCGTACTCCTGAGGATGCTAGAAATGGGTTGATTAATAACTTTAAATTATCAGAAGTACAAGCAAGAGCAATTCTTGACTTAAGGTTGCAGAAACTTACGGGTCTTGAAATGGATAAGATTAAGGCAGAACATGCTGAAATCATGGAAAAAATTAAGCAGTTAAACTTAATTTTATCGGATGAAGATTTAAGATATACTATGCTTGCTGATGACTTAAAAGAAGTAAAAGAAAAGTATGGTGATGAAAGAAGGTCAACTATTGAGTATTCTTCATCAGAAGTAAGTATTGAGGACATGATACCAAATGAGGAGGTATTGATTACTATTTCTCATTTAGGATATGTGAAAAGAACATCATTAAGCGAATACCGTTCTCAAAATAGAGGAGGGGTAGGAAGTAAAGGTGCTACTACTAGAGATGAGGATTTTGTAGAAGAAATGGTAATGGCAAATAATCATGATTACATGTTATTCTTTACTGAACAAGGTAGATGTTTCTGGCTGAAAGTATACGAAATTCCAGAAGGAGGAAAGACGGCTAAAGGTAGAGCAATTCAGAATATGATTAACTTACCTAAGGATGATAAAGTGATGGCTTACATCAATACTAAGGACTTGAAAGATGAGGAGTATATCAATTCTCATTATATAGTAATGTGTACTAAAAAAGGGGTAATTAAAAAGACTTCTTTGGAGCAGTACTCTCGTCCTAGAACAAATGGAATTAATGCAATTACTATCCGTGAAGGAGATCAGTTATTAGAAGCAAAAATGACTACTGGTAATTCTCAAATTATGATGGCTGTTAAGTCTGGTAAATCTATTCGATTTGAAGAAGAAAAAGTAAGATCAATGGGTAGAACAGCTGCTGGGGTAAGAGGAATTAGATTGCCTTCAGAGGATGATGAAGTAATAGGAATGATTTGTATTGATGATATGGAATCATCTGTTTTAGTAGTTTCAGAAAACGGATACGGTAAACGTTCGGCAGTTGAGGATTATAGAATTACAAATAGAGGTGGAAAAGGAGTTAAAACTATTAATGTAACTGAAAAAACTGGAGGTTTAATTGCCCTTAAAAATGTAACAGATGCTGATGATTTAATGGTGATTAATAAATCAGGAATTACAATTAGAATTGGTGTTGATACGTTAAGGGTGATGGGTAGAGCAACTCAAGGAGTTAAAATTATTCGTCTAAGAGATGAAGATAGTATTGCTTCAGTAGCTAAAGTTTCCAAATGGGAAGAAGAGGAAGCTGTGTTGTTGGATGAAGATGGAAATGTAATTGAAGCTGAAGTAGTTGAAGGTGTTGAAACTCCAGAAACTGAAACAAATGAAACTTCTTCTGAGGAAAATACAGAAGATAATAATACAAACGAAACAACTGAAGAAAATGAAGAAAACTAATCTTTTTGCAGCAGCATTGCTGTTTGCTACAACACTAGTAGCGCAGGACATTACTGAAACTACTTTAGTAAAACCTGCAAGTACTAATCCTATGGATATTCCTTATGAAAAATGGGAGTTACCAAATGGGTTAAGGGTCTTAATTCATGAAGATCATTCTGATCCTATTGTACAGGTGCATGTTACTTATCATGTTGGGAGTAATAGAGAAGCGGCTGGAAAATCAGGATTTGCTCACTTTTTTGAACACATGATGTTTCAAGGTTCGGAGCATGTAGCGGATGAAAGACACTTTAAAATTGTAAGTGATGCTGGTGGTAATATGAATGGAAATACAACTTCTGATAGAACGGTTTATTTCCAAACTGTACCTACTAATTATTTAGAAACTGCTTTGTGGTTAGAAGCTGATAGAATGGGTTTTATGCTAAATGCAGTAACTCAGGAAAAGTTTGAAAACCAAAGAGATGCGGTAAAGAATGAAAAGTACCAAAATCAAATTGATCGCCCATATGGGATGAGTTCTGAAATTTTAGGGCAAACTTTATATCCACCATCTCATCCTTATAACTGGCCAGTAATTGGTTATGTTGATGATTTGGACAGAGCAACCCTACAAGATTTAAAAGACTTCTTTTTAAGATGGTATGGTCCTGATAATGCAATATTAACTATTTCAGGAGATGTTACTTCTGAAGAGGTTATGCCTTTGGTTGAAAAGTACTTTTCTTCTATTAATAGAGGAACAAAACCAGTAAGAAGGCAAAAAGCAAGTACTACTAGGCTTTCATCAGATGTATACACTGGCTACACTGATAATGTATATTTACCTTTAACGGATATTGTTTTTCCTACTGTTCCTAATCATCATAAGGATGAGCCAGCTTTGGATATGTTAGCTGCATTAATGGGGGATGGAAATAATTCTATTTTTTACAAGAATTTTGTGAAAACTGAAAAAGCAATTCAAGCTTCAGTGAGTCATCCTTGTCGTGAGTTGGCAGGGGAGTTCCATTTTACTGTACTTACTTATCCTGATTGGCAAGAAGACCCAGGAATTTACTTTAATAATATTGAGGCAGATATCAGAAATACAATTGCTGAGTGGGAAGAAATAGGGTTTACTGATGATGAATTGGCAATGGTAAAAACTGAGATGGAAACTATGATGATTAGCCAAAAAACTTCTGTTGGTTCAAAGGCATCTGCTATTTCATCTATGGAATGGTTAGGAAGAGGAAGGTCTAATATTGCAAGCTCTATACAACAATATCAAAAAGTAACTAGGGCTGATGTAATGCGTGTATTCAATAAATACATCAAAAACAAAAAAGCAGTAATTGCTACTGTTCGCCCTAAAAGCCCTTTTGTTAAAGAGTTAGATTCTATTATTAGTATTAACCCAAATGCGAACTTAATCTTGAAGGATGACCCTCAATATGAAGGTTTGGTATATAATCGTCCTGAGGATGATTTTGACAGAACTGTACAGCCAACTGCTGGAGCTCCTAAAGTACCTCAAGTACCAAAATACTACAAAACTACTTTTGACAATGGTATTAATGTAATTGGTACTCAAACATCAGAAACTCCTAAGGTTTATTTAAGATTAACGCTTAATGGAGGTTCGCTTTTAGAAGAAGCTAAAAAAGTTGGGTTAGCAGGCTTTACGGCAAGTATGATGAATGAAAGTACTAAAAGCAAGGATGCAGAAGCAATTAGTGTTGCATTAAGAAAATTAGGAAGTACTATTTATTTTTCAGCTAGTGGTAGCGAAACACATATGTATATTGAAAGTATGACCAAAAACTTAGATGCTACTTTAGTTTTAGCAAAAGAAAAGTTATTTGAACCAGCTTTTACTGCTGAAGATTTTAAATTGGTTAGAAAACAAAATTTGGAAGGACTAGAATCTCAGAAAAAGAGTGCTCAATATTTAGCATCTTCTGCATTTCAAAATAAATTGTTTGGTGAAACTCCATTTGGAAGAACAGCAACTACCAAAACAATGAAAAAAATTAAGCTGAAAGATATTCAAGCTTATTATGATGCATTTTATTCTCCTTCAGTTGCCTCATTAGTTGTGGTAGGGGATATTGATGAAGCAAGTATATTATCAAAATTAGATTTCTTAAAAACTTGGAAAGGGGCTGCAGTAAATGTGCCAGTAGCTACTGATTTTGAATATCCTGCTGAAGTAGAAACACAAATTTATTTAATTGACAAGGAGGGAGCTTCACAATCGAATATCTTTTTAGGACATAAAGCTGATAAATTTGATGTTGCTGGTGATCACTTTAAATCCAATATTATGAACTACCCATTGGGTGGTGGTGCTAGTGGTAGATTATTTCTAAACTTAAGAGAGGATAAAGGATATACTTATGGTGTGTACTCTTTCTTCAGGGCTTCAAAATACACAGGAGCATTTACTGTATTTTCATCAGTAAAAACAGAAGCTACTGATAGTGCTTTGGTGGAGATGTTCAATGAGTTAAATGCAATGACAACTATTGGAGTTACTGCTGATGAGTTAGCTTCTACAAAAAGCTCAATGTTGAATAGTGAGGCTTTGGAATACGAATCGCCAGGGCAGAAGCTCGGTTTCTTAAACAAGATGTTAAAGCATGATTTAGATGAGAGTTTTATTGATGCTCAAACTGAAGTATTAAATAACATTACTTTGGATGAGATTAATGCTTTAGCAAAAGCTAAAATTCACCCAGAAAAAATGACCATAGTAATTGTAGGGAATAAGTATTTAATTAAGAAAAAATTACAAAACTTAATATCGAATACTGATGGTGTAAAATATAACTTTAAAGTAACTGAAATTAAACTATAGAAATCATGATAAAAAAAGGAATATTAACCTTATTATTAGCGGTAATTACTACTGTAACATTTGCACAAAGTCATAATGTAGTAAATGCATCAATAGCCTTAAGGAATGAGGAATATACAGATGCTAAAAAATACATTGATGAAGCGTATGAAACTGAAAGCACATCCAATGATGCTAAGATGTGGAACTACCGCTCAAAAATATATTTGCAAATTGCTTTAAAGCAAGGGGAACTAGATGCAGATGCAGTTTTTAAAGCAACTGAGGCACATTTGAAATGCTTACAAACTGATAAGAAGGGGAGAGTAGTTGTAAGAAAATGGACTGCAAAAGAGGATGTATTAGCAGGAATGGTGCAATGTGGTTACAAGCTGTTTAATCAAGCAATTTCCGAATACAATGCAGGAAACTATAATAGTGCTTTAAAACACTATTCAGCTATTTTTGATATCATTCCTCTAGATGAAGAGGATCAATTAAAAAGAGGAAATATCACAAAGGAAACAATATTGTACAATTCTTTTTTCTCTGCTTATAAGATGAAAGATAACACTAAATCAAAAGAATTATTACAGGAGTTAATTGATATTAACTTTAATGAGCCTTCTATTTTTACTCATATGAGTAATATTTATATTGAAGAAAAGAATACAGATAAAGCACTAGAGTATTTAGCTTTGGGTAGAGATATGTTTGAAGAGGACCAAGCACTTATCAATGCTGAAATTAACTTGTATATTCAGTTGGGTAGAACTTCAGAGTTAATTGGAAAACTTGGTGAAGCAATTGCTTTGGATGATGAGAATGATTTATTGTATTTTAATAGAGGTACAATTTATGACCAAGAAGGTGATATTGCTAATGCAGAAAAAGATTACTTAACAGCTTTGGATTTGAATCCTACAGCATTTGGAGCGAACTATAACTTAGGGGCGCTTTATTTTAACAAAGGAGTGGAGACTAATAATAAAGCGAATGGCACATCCAATAATACAGTTTATGCTAAACTAAAAAAACAAGCTGATGCAGCTTTTGCAAAAGCTTTACCGTATTTGGAAACAGCTCATGAGTTAGATACTGAGGATAAGAATACTTTACTTTCGTTAAAACAATTGTATTACTTGAACAATGATTATGCTAAGTCAGAGGAAATGAAAAAGCTTATTGCAGAATTAAAATAAGTTAAAAGGTAAGTGGGAGGTAATACTCCCATTTATTTAAATAATACAATTTAACATAATATTAATTATAGGACAAAAGAGGTTATTTGTTTCTATCTAGTAAGTGTAATAATTTAAGAGTTATTTATTACTTTATAACTTACTCCTCCGTAATTAAACTGAGCTGAGATTGTTGTATTTAATAAGGGCCTGGCAATTGGTGCGGAATTTGAGATGCAGAATACGGCTGTATCGTTTAATATTAGTTTTCCAAAAGGAATTGAAATTAGGAATGCGCCTTTGTCTGTAATAATGAATTGTGAGACTTTGGAAAGTAAATCATTAATAAACTGCTGAGTTTTTAAAATTTCAGTTTCTATTTTATGAATTTCAATTTGAGCCATTTCACGGCTCGTTTCAAATTTATCACCAGCACTACTTTTGGTATCCGAGTTTCTGGAATCAATAGCTTGTTGTAGTGTGGTGTTTAAATAGGCTAACTTAGTATGTAATTGTTTGTCAAGTACTTCAATTACAGTCGATTTAGTTAACATACTTATTTTTTCCTCAAGTTTACTCCTTTATCACCTCTTGATATTGCTCTTTTGTATTTTCTGGCTCTTTCTTTACGCCAAACATCTCTGTCGTTTACTTGCTGATTTTTTTCGCTTTTTTCATGGAACCCAGAGTTTTCTCTTTCTACCATTTTATCATTTCTGAATACATTCTTCCCGTTTGCTCTGTGTTCTTCAGTCGTTAATTGTTGGGTGATTTCCACTTCTTCAGGAATCTCTAATTCAGGAATTTCCATGCCCATTAATTCCTCAATTTTATCAGCATAGTATTCTTCTCTTTCCGTATGAAAAAGGATAGACTTTCCTAGTTCCTCCGCCCTTCCTGTACGCCCAATTCTGTGCATATAGTTTTCAGGGAAAGTTGGCGTATCAAAATTTATTACATGGGAAATTTTATCTAAATCCAACCCTCTGGCAATAATGTCGGTAGCAATTAAGATTCTTACTTTTCCTTCATCATATTGGTTAATGGACCTAAACCTATAGTTCTGTGATTTATTAGAGTGAATTACGGCCAAATCAGAAAGGTAAAATTCTGACATGGACTCGTATAATCTATCTGCAATTTTCTTGCTGGATACAAAGATTAAAACCTTCTTCATTTCATCCTTATCTCTAAGGATATTGGCTAATAAATTTTCTTTTGTATAATAATTAGGTACTGCATATTTCGTTTGTGAAATATTTTCAAGTGGTGTTCCGCTTAAGGCAATTTGCACTTTTTCTGGCTTACTGAAAAAACTATCAATCATATCTTCTACATCCTCAGTCATGGTTGCCGAGAACATGATATTTTGTTTTTTATTCGGTAAGAGTTCAAAAATATTAGTCAACTGAAAACGAAATCCTAAATCCAACATCACATCTACTTCATCAATTACTACCTTCTTCACTCCTTTTAGCTGCAGAGCACGGCAAAGTGCCAAATCATACAATCTACCAGGAGTAGCAACTACTATATCAGCACCTTCTTGCAACCATATTTTTTGTGTATTCATGTTTGTACCTCCATAAACACCAACTACACGGCAAGTAATGTATTCCGTTAATTGCTTTAATGTTTCTACAACTTGAGCAACTAGCTCCCTTGTCGGTACTAAAATTAATATCCTAGGGTTGTTTTGCTTGGAATAGCTGAGTTCTTGCAATAAAGGCAAACAGTAAGCAATTGTTTTTCCTGTTCCTGTTTGGGCAATTCCTACAAGGTCCTTCCCTCCTAGTATTTTGGAAAAAGTTTCTTCCTGAATAGGAGTTTGTTGTTCAAATCCTAAATCATCAATTGCATTGCGTAATTGTTTGTTTAGGTTGATTTCGTTAAAATTGCTCATCATTAGATATTTGCTGCAAAAATAGGAATAAAGCAGAAAAGCAGGACTATGCCTGCTTTTTCTTTTAAATAAAATTAAAGTGTGTTTTATCCCGAATAGATGTTTATTGCATTTCGTCTAGTTCTAACCACCTCATTTCCTTCTCGTCAATTTGATTGATTACCTCTCCTAGCCTTGCGCTTTTTTCCATCATTTTATCTAGTGGAATGTTGGGGTCTTGTATGATTAGTTCCAAGTCTTTCTTTTCAATTTCAAGAGTAGAAATTTCTTTTTCAAGCATATCGTATTCGTACTTTTCATTAAAGGAAAGCTTCTTTTTAGCAGCTTTTACTTTTGAGTTTTCCTTTTCTAAATGCTGAATTTTTTTAAATTCTTTTTCTTCTTGTATTTGTTTTGCTCTGTATTCTGAATACGTACAATAATGATCCTCAACTTTCCCATCTCCTTTAAATACAAAAAGGTGTTCAGTTAATTTATCCATAAAAAATCTATCATGAGATACTAGGATTAAACAACCTTTGTATTGCAACAGGAATTCTTCTAATTTTGTAAGGGTAAGCAAGTCTAAATCATTGGTTGGCTCATCTAGTATTAAGAAGTTAGGATTTTTCATTAATACTGTTAGCAGATGCAATCTTCTTCTTTCTCCACCGCTTAATCTTTTCACCTCAGTAAATTGCATATCTGGGGTAAACATAAAGTGTTCTAATAGCTGGGAAGCACTTACTTTCCTTTTATCTGACATTATAATAAATTCAGCAATATCTTTCAATACTTGTATTACTCTTCTATCTTCATCAACAGCTAATCCTCCCTGGGTAAAATAGCCATAATTTATAGTTTCACCAATATTAATTTTACCGCTATCTTGCTTTTCTTTTCCAGTAATGATATTTAAAAATGTACTCTTCCCTACTCCATTCTTCCCTAGTATTCCTATGCGTTCTCCTTTTTTGAAAGTATAGTCGAACCCTTCCAGAATTACTAAATCATCATATGATTTTTTGATGTTTTTTAACTCTAGGATTTTACCTCCCATCCTATCCATTTTCACATCAATATTTAGCTCTCGTGTTACTCTTTTGGAAGTTGCTTTTTTCTTTATTTTATCAAAATTATCAATCCTAGCTTTGGATTTTGTGGTACGAGCTTTTGGAGAACGCCTCATCCACTCCAACTCCTTTTTCATGAGTTTTTGAGCCTTACCTATTTCTATATAAAAATTACTTTCTCTTTCAGCTCTTTTCTCTAGGAAATAAGAGAAATTTCCTTTATGATGATATAGATTTCCTCCTTCTAATTCCATAATATGATTACAAACACGCTCCAAGAAATACCTATCGTGAGTTACCATTAAAACGGTTATATTTTGTTGTTGCAAGTATTTTTCCAACCATTCAATCATAGAAATATCCAAATGATTGGTTGGCTCATCCAAAAGTAATACATCAGCATTTTCCAATAGCAAAAGAGCAAGGGATAACCTTTTCTTTTGTCCACCTGATAAAGCACCTACTTTTTGCTCTAGGTTATTAATGTTAAATTTTGAAAGTATTTGTTCGCTTTTTCTCTGATAGTCCCAGGCATTTTCCTGTTCCATTTTAGCGGTAAGTTCCTCCACTAGCTTTTCAGTTTGTGGGCTTCCTTCTTTACTATGATTTTCTACTGCTTTTTCATATTCTTTTACGAGCAAACTAATTTTATTGTGTGCGCTATTTATCAGTTCGTTAATGGTTAATTTATCATCAAAAATAGCATCTTGCGATAGGTATGAAACTCTGCATTCATTCCTGAAAATTACTTCTCCTTCATCTGAAGCATCTTGCCCTGCAAGTATTTTTAAAAGGGAAGATTTACCCGTACCATTATTAGCAATTAGCGCTACTTTATCTCCTTTGGATAGTCCAAAACTAAGTCCTTCAAAAAGCACTCTTTCTCCAAAATTCTTCCCTAAATTTTCAACTGCTAACAAATTCATAATGTACTATTTTTTCCGGCCAAGTAACCAGTTGTCCAAGCGGCTTGAAAGTTAAATCCTCCTGTTACGCCATCAATATTTAATAACTCACCTGCAAAGTAAATTCCTTTATGGTGTTTACTTTCCATAGTTTGCATATTTATTTCTGATAAGTTTATCCCTCCACAACTTACAAACTCTTCTTTAAATGTAGTTTTTCCCCTCACCTCAAACTCATCATTTATAAGCATGTTTATCAGTCGGTTCTTATTTTTTTTACTTAATTCATTCCAAATTTGACTTTCAGCAATTTCTAACTTTTTCAACATGAAATGCCATAAGCGTTTAGGGATTTCTAAAGGGTTATGTTTATACATTCCTTTTCTACTTGAAGTTAAGGTTGTGAATTGATTTCTAAGTTCTTCTTCATTAATTCCTAGCCAATTTATTTGCACGCTAAAGTTATAATTAAGCTTTGCTAAATCCTTAGCTCCCCATGATGATAGCTTTAGTATTGCAGGTCCGCTCATTCCCCAATGGGTAATTAAAAGAGGTCCGTTTTGCTTTAATTTACTTCCCTTTATACTTGTTATAACATTGGGCACACTAAGTCCCATAAGCTCAGTTATTGGGTTTTTAGGCATATTAAAAGTAAACAAGGAAGGTACTGGTTTTACTATTTTGTAACCAAGAGCTGTAAGCCAATCTAATCCGCTTTCTTTTGGGCTTCCTCCACTAGCAATAATCACTTTATCAAAAACAAGTGTTTCTCCATTAATGGATAAGTTTATTCTATCATTACTAGGGTTAATAGTACTGACTTTACTTTTAAAAGAAACACGAATATTTAAGTTTTCGGCTGTATTTAATAAAAGGTCTACAATAGTTTGTGAGCTATTTGTTTTAGGAAACATTCTATTATCAGCTTCAGTTTTTAAAGGAACTCCTCTATTTTCAAACCAATTAACTGTATCAGTTGTAAAAAAGTGATTGAATGGCTTTTTGAGTTGTTTTCCTCCTCTGGGATATTTTTTTATAAGCTGAGCAATACTAAAAGTAGCATTGGTAACATTACATCTCCCTCCTCCTGAAACTTTTACTTTAGCAAGTACTTTATCTGTTTTTTCGAAAATAGTAACTGAAGCTTCAGGTTTTGATTCTTTAGCAGTAATAGCAGCCATGAAACCGGCAGCCCCTCCTCCTATTACGGCTATGTTCATTTAATTTTTCTTTACTTGCTCAATAAGTGCAACCAGTAATGCCAATTGTAATAATATCTGAAGAACAAAGTATATGCTTGGCAAGTGGATAAGTTCACTGCACACAAAAATTAAATACAGATTGATAAAACCTACTAAATTTAATGATGCAATTATAAAATATAGATTCTTCCCAATAGTATCTTTAAGCGCATAGGCGAATAAACCTAGTAATATATATGCACTTCCTAAAAACTGCTGAATTACATTTACTACTCTAGCAGATTCCCCTTCCATTGTAAATATTGATGATTCTTCAGGAAAGATAAGTAATAATAATCCTACTCCAAAAAAGAGGTAAGCATGTAGCTTAAGCATAACATTGGTGAAAGATATAGGGTTTGTTTTTTTACTCATTATATAAATTTAAAAATCAAAGGTAATAAAAATGGAGGGCGAAAACCCTCCATTCTTTTAATTATTTAAATACTGTCCTATCTGTATGCAATTTTACGCATTCTTAAACTTTCTGGCGTAATTTCCAAGTACTCATCAGCTTGAATGTATTCCATGCTTTCCTCCAAAGAAAAATCAATTTTTGGAGCAATTACAATTGCAGCATCCGAACCGGACTTACGCATATTAGTTAATTGCTTTCCTTTAATAACATTAATATCCAAATCGTTATCACGGCTATTTTCACCAATAACTTGTCCTTTGTAAATGTCCGCTCCTGGTGAGATAAAGAATCTTCCTCTATCCTGTAGTTTACCAATTGAAAAGGCAGTTGAACTACCAGCTTCCATTGAGATTAAAGAACCTTTCATACGCTCAGTAATTTCTCCTTTGTAAGGTCCGTATTCTCTAAACCTGTGTGTCATAATTGCATTACCAGCAGTTGCAGTAAGGATGTTGTTTCTTAACCCGATTAATCCTCTTGAAGGAATATCAAATTCTAAATGTTGTAAATCACCTTTAGGTTCCATTACTAACATATCTCCTTTTCTTTGGGTAACTAATTCAATTGCTTTACCTGAAAAATCAGCAGGAACATCAATTACTAATGTTTCCATTGGCTCACATTTCTTTCCGTCAATTTCTTTGTAGATTACTTGTGGTTTCCCAACTTGTAATTCAAACCCTTCTCTACGCATAGTTTCAATTAATACTGATAAATGCAAAATACCTCTACCAAATACATTGAATTTATCTTCAGAAGTTCCATCTTCAATTCTTAAAGCTAGATTTTTCTCAAGCTCTTTGTATAATCTATCTCTTAAATGACGAGAAGTACAGTACTTCCCTTCTTTACCAAAGAAAGGTGAATTGTTAATTGTGAAAAGCATACTCATTGTAGGCTCATCAATTGAGATTCTTGGCAATTCTTCTGGGTTTTCAAAATCAGCTAAAGTATCTCCAATTTCAAAATCATCAATTCCTACCATTGAGCAAATATCACCAGCACGAGCAGTTTTTACTTGAATCTTACCCATTCCTTCAAATACATGTAATTCTTTAATTCTTACTTTCTTTCTAACGCCATCAGCTTTACAAAGAATGTAGTCTTTCCCTTCTACTAAATCACCTCTGAAAATACGCCCAATTGCAATACGACCTACAAACTTAGAATAATCCAAAGATGTAATTTGCATTTGTGGAGTTCCCTCATTATAAGGTGCTTCAGGAATTTCAGAAATTACAGCATCCAATAAAGGTAAGATGTTGTCAGTTTTATCTTGCCAATCTAAGCTCATCCATCCTTCTTTAGATGAACCAAAAACAGTTACAAAATCTAACTGATCTTCAGTAGCGTCAAGATTGAACATTAAATCAAAAACAGCATCTTGTACCAAGTCAGGTGTACAGTTTTCTTTATCTACTTTGTTAACAACAACAATAGGTTTTAATCCTAATTCGATTGCTTTACCCAGTACAAAACGAGTTTGAGGCATTGCTCCCTCAAAAGCATCAACTAGTAATAATACACCATCAGCCATTTTAAGTACACGCTCAACTTCACCACCAAAATCGGCATGCCCAGGAGTATCAATTACATTAATTTTTACATCCTTATAAGTAACGGATACATTTTTTGATAGGATAGTAATTCCTCTTTCACGTTCTAAATCATTATTGTCTAATAATAATTCTGTTCTTTCTTTTCTTTCGTCAAGAACTTTACATTGGTCAATGATTTTATCGACTAAGGTAGTTTTTCCGTGATCGACATGGGCAATAATTGCTATGTTTCTGATTGATTGCATATTAAAATTTTAGGCGGCAAAATTACTCTTATTTTGCTATAAAATTGAGAATGCAATAACTATTTTTAAAATCAGGAAGATTGACTTATGCTTTAACCTTTTTTTCTTTAGTAAGCTCTAGAGAAATCGCAATAGTAATAAGTAACGTAAGTGTTGATCTAAAAACAAAATAAAAATCACCTAACCCTACCGATACTTTTTCCAATGTCATCAGATGAAGAGAAACGAAACTATAAAATAATATATAGATTAATGGCATTAGTAAATTACTTTTTGATCTTAATAAATCAATACAAAAAAGCCCTGACAGAATTAACATGGCTCCAAAGTATTTTTGCAAGGCAGATAATTCTTTGTTTGGGTTTTCGGAAATTGATGCTAGCATATTTTCCGTAAAAAATAAAGAATACACTCCAAGTGCAATAAAGTAAGTGGCATGGAAAGCAATAAGCCCTCTTGTCATTGGTAATGTTTTTATTTGTTCGTTCATTAAAGGTTGTTTATTGATAATGTAAAGGTTGCTGGGATTAAATGCTTTTGTTATTTTTTACTTAAAGTTAACTCATTAAACAAAGCTACAAATAATAATACTAGAGATGAAAGTCTCCAAGTGTAAACTGGTAAGGTTAAAACTATATCTGCTTTTACTGTAAGCATCCCGTAAATAGCTATTATCCCAAGTATTATTAAAAATATAATTGGGCGTAACAGGTCTGCTTTAATTCTTACTACCTCAAAAATAAATAAGCTTAATGCAATATTTGTAGCTCCTAAATACACACATATAGTATAAGGAAAATCAAATGTTTCTTTGTCCCAGTACACTAAAAAAAGATCTGGAATTAAAACCATTACTATTCCTAAAAATAAATAGAAGCAAGCTAGTATCTTAAGAAATACTACATTAAACTGTCTTTTTGGATTTAAATCATTCATATAATTTTATTTTACATCCATGAGTTCAACCTCAAAAATCAAAGTTGCGTTTGGTGGTATCACCCCTCCTGCTCCTCTAGCTCCATAAGCTAAGTGTGGTGGAATAATAAAAGTTGCTTTCCCTCCTACTTTTAATAATGCAATTCCTTCATCCCATCCTGGAATTACTCTTCCTTCTCCTAAGGGGAAATCAATAGGTGCATTTCTATCGTGTGAAGAATCGAATTTAGTTCCGTCAGCTAACTTACCAGTGTAGTGTACGGATACCGTTTTACCTGCCTTAGCTTGCTCGCCTTCCCCTTCTTTAATCATAAAGTAAGCCAATCCACTTTCAGTAGTAGTAGCCCCTTCTGTTAATTTTTTCATTGTTTCAGCAGCTTTATTAGCTTTTTCAGCATTTGCTTTTTCAATTCCTGCTTGTGCAGATTCAAAAACGCTATTCGCATCAAATGCTTTTGCATCAGCTCCTTCTCTAATAATAGTTACTGAATTCATTACATCATCTTGCTCAATAGCATTAACAACATCCATTCCTTCTACTACATGTCCGAAAACTGAGTGTTTTCCATCTAGCCAAGAAGTTTCCTTATGTGTGATAAAGAATTGCGATCCATTAGTAGTAGGTCCTGAATTTGCCATAGATAAGATTCCTCCCTTATCGTGCTTTAAATCAGGATGAAATTCATCAGCAAATTTGTATCCAGGATCGCCCATTCCAGTTCCGTCAGGGCAACCACCTTGTACCATAAAGTCAGCAATTACTCTGTGGAATTTTAATCCATCATAGTAAGGAGTACCTGCTTCTTTTTTATTGTTTTTTAATGTTCCTTCAGCTAAGCCAACAAAGCTGGCTACTGTAAGTGGAGTTTTCTCGTATTCCAATTGGATTAAGATATCTCCTTTAGTTGTGTTGATTTTTGCGTACATACCGTCTTCTAAGTTTGATTTATTATCGTTATTGTTAAATTGTGTGCTAGCTAAAAGTGCTAGTCCTAAAAGTATTGCTTTCATTGTTTAATTGGTTTTATTTAGTTCAGTTTTATATTCATTTATTATTTGTTCAACTTTTGTAATTGTTTCACCTACTGAAACTTGTGATATTCCACCTGAAGCATTCATGTGACCACCACCGCTAAAGTATTTATTGGCAATCCCGTTTACTTTAAAGTCTCCTTTCGAGCGTAAAGACAGCTTCACCATTCCATCTTTTTCGGCTATAAAAGTAGCAAATTTAATTCCCTCAATTCCTAATGCATAGTTTACAAATCCTTCAGTATCTCCTTTTTTAAATTCAAATCGTTCTAATTCTTCAGCAGTTAACGAAATTATTGCTGCATTATTTTCTGGATACAATCTTAATTTCTCATTCAGGCAATATCCTAACAATTGTATTCTTGTTGCTGATGAGTTATCATAAATTAATTCATGGATTTTAGCATTTTCTGCTCCTGCTTTTATCAGTTCAGCAACTACATGATGTGTTTTTTCAGTTGTTGATGCGTACTTAAAACTTCCTGTATCGGTCATAATCCCTACATATAAGCATTCAGCAATTTCTTTATTTAAGTAAGAAGTCATTTCCATATCCTCCATTACTTCAAAAACCATTTGAGCTGTAGAACATGCGCTAGTGTCCGAATAAATAATATCAGCAATATCTCTATCAGGGTCTTGATGATGATCAATCATTACCTTAGTAGCAGTACTATTTTTTACTGCATCAGCAAAAGTGGCTATTCTACTTAAATGACTAAAATCCAACAGGAAGATTAACTCTGCTTCTGCAGTAATCTTATCAGCAGTAGTTTCATTTCCTTCATAAGTAATAACATCATCATTACCTGGTAGCCAGTGTAAGAATTTAGCGTATTCATTAGGAGTTATTACCTGTACGCTATGCCCTAATTGAGTAAGTAAATGCAGCAAACCTAAGGAAGAGCCAATTGCATCTCCATCCGGCCCTCTATGGGTTGTAATTACTATTTTTTTAGGACTACTTAATAGTGTTTTTAGTGCTGTTGCATTTTTTGTCATAGGCCTGCAAAAATAGTAAAAGAATTAATAGTAGGTTTTGATTAAAATTCTAATTTTGCAGCCCTTAATAAATAAAACTAAGAAAAGATGTCAAACATTACATTTACAATGATTAAGCCAGAAGCTGTTGCAGCTGGAAACACTGGTGCAATCTTAAACAAAATTGAAGGTGCAGGATTTAGAATTGTAGCTATGAAAAAAGTACACTTATCTAAAGAAAGAGCTAGTGAGTTTTATGCTGTACATAGCGAGCGTCCTTTTTATGGTGAGCTAGTTGACTACATGTGTGAGTCGCCTATTATTGCTGCCATTTTAGAAAAAGATAATGCAGTGCTTGATTTTAGAACCTTAATTGGTGCTACTAATCCTGCTGATGCTGCAGAAGGTACCATTAGAGCAGAATTTGCAGAGAGCTTAGCTAAGAATGCTGTACACGGTTCTGATTCTGATGAGAATGCAAATATTGAAGCTGACTTCCATTTCTCAGCTGAGGAAAGATTTTAGCAGATAATTTGTGTTAATACTGAATAAAAGCCACCTTAACGGGTGGCTTTTGTTGTTTGTGTCTATATCTAGAAATTCCGATAAACTAACCAGACGATTGGTTCGTATATTCTTGTGCGTGACGCGTATATTCTTACGCTTGGCGTCTATATTCTCACGATTGGTGCGTATAAACTAACGACTGACAGCTATATTCTTGTGTTTGGTGTGTATAAACACAGGATTGCTGGTCGTATTTAGGCAACAGATGCGTGTATTCTTGTGCTTAAAAAGGAAATTTAGTTGTTTAATTTAAACCTTATGAATTACATAAGTAACTACTCCCCAAACTTTAAAATCCATATCCTCAGTAATTTCTATGGGAGTGAAATTTTCGTTTTCAGGCATTAGGTAGAGTTTTTTATCAGATACATTAACACGCTTTACGGTAAACTCACTGTCAATAACAGCCAAAACGATACTTCTGTTTTCAGGTTCAATTGCTCTATCTACCAGCATTACATCACCACTTTTAATCCCAGCATCCTTCATGCTCTCTCCTATTGCTTTTACACAAAAAGTATGAGATGGGTTGCGCACTAAATGATCATGCAGATTCAAATCCAAATCCATAGCATCATCAGCTGGAGATGGGAAACCAGCAGGAACACTCCCCTCAAACAGATTGATATTATCAAGATTCTCAGTGTCTAATGAATAAAACGCAAGTTCATCAGTAGTTTTTATAGGTTTCAATTTCATTGTTATTTTAAGATAATATCCTTTAGGAAAGGTTTTCCTAGCCTTCTGTTTATTTGTTGTAGTAGTTCAGTTTTTTTGTAACTCAACTCATTGCGCATAGGAGCCGATTTTAGCTTAACATATAATGTGCCTTTGTATATTTTTCGGTCAGTAATGTACTTTATCAATGCTTCTCCCATTAAATCATCCCAAATAGCAATTGCATCCAATTCATCAAGCTTACCTGCTAGCTTTGGGTTTTTCATTAGCTTACGGATGATATCCCCAACATTATGTGTGTTTTTACCTCTCATTATATAGTAGCTCCATTTTCAATTTTAAAAATACTAAAAGGGATATTTGCTTTTGTTAAAATCTCCTCACTCCTTTCAGCATGCGTATCGGTAATAAATACTTGCCCAAACACTCCTTTGTTTACAAAGCTAATTAATTTTAGTACTCTATTGTCATCTAACTTATCAAATATATCATCTAATAGTAATATAGGTTTAAACCCTATTTGATGCTTTATAAACTCAAATTGTGCTAATTTCAATGCAATCAAGAATGATTTTTGTTGTCCTTGCGAGCCAATTTTTTTTATAGGATGTTCGTTCATTTCAAAAATGATATCATCCTTATGTGTTCCTGTTTGCGTGTAATTACTTGTTCTGTCTTTTAGTAAGGATTGTTTTAGTAGTTCTGAATAATCACCTTCATTTAATTGTGATTTGTAGGACAAGTTAACTATTTCTTTACTTCCTGAAATTTCAGCATAATACCTGTTAAATACAGGAGTAAGTTCCTTTAGGAAGTCAGTTCTTTCTGTATGGATTTGTGTTCCTAATTGAATGAGCTGACTATCATAGATATCAAGTGTTAGCTCATCAAAATAACCTCTTTCAGTAAATTGTTTGAGTAAAGCATTTCTCTGCTTTAGGGCTTTGTTATAGTTGATGAGTGTTTTTAGGTAGCTTTGTTTGTATTGTGCAATGCTGCTGTCCAAATATTTACGTCTTACTTCACTCCCTTCCAAAATTAAGTTGGTGTCGGTTGGGGATATAATAACAGTAGGAAACTGTCCAATATGTTCGGAAAAACGTTTGTATTTTTTTTGATTTTTTTTCAGTACCTTTCCTTCTCCTTCTTTTAGGTTGCATTGTATTTCATCTTCAGAGTCTTGTTTCTCAAAATTCCCTTTTAGCATAAAATAGTCAGCATCAAATTGTATGTTTTGTGCGTCAATATGGTTAAAATAACTTTTTGTTTGCGATAAATAATGAATAGCATCCAATATATTAGTCTTTCCAGCTCCATTGTCCCCCACAAAACAATTAACTTGTTCGGTAAAGGAAAAACTACTTTGACCATGGTTTTTAAACTGATTTATTTGTAGGTTTTTTAAATGCAATGGTTTTAGATTGGTTTTAGTATTTCAGTTCTTTACTCACAAAATAATTTTTATAGAATTCGTGATTGCTTGGCAATTCAAAAAACTTATATTTGCGGTCCAAAAATAAGATTAAATGGCTAAAAAAGGAAACAAAACAGAAGATCAATTTGCACAAATTGAAGAAACACTTACAAGAACAGAGCAATACATTGAAGATAATCAGAAAAATCTGATTACAATAGTAGGTGCTGTAGTTGCAGTAATTGCATTATTTATAGGGTATCAAAACCTTTATATTGCTCCTATGGAGGAAGAAGCGAAAGCGGATATGTTCATGGCTGAGCTTTATTTCCAAAAAGATTCGTTCAATTTAGCCTTAAATGGTGACGGACAATACTTAGGATTTATTGATATTGCTGATGAGTATAGCTCAACAAAAGCTGGTGAATTGGCTAATTACTATGCAGGATTATCTTACCTAAATACAGGTGATTTCGAAAATGCAATTGAGTATTTAGGTGATTTTTCATCTGATGATGTAGTACTTTCATCTTTAGCTTTAGGCTGTATTGGTGATGCTTACATGGAACTTGCTGATACTGACAATGCACTTAGCTACTATGAAGATGCAGCTGATAATAATGATAACGATTTTACTACTCCAAGATATATGTTAAAGCAAGCTATGATTCATGAAGTAAATGGTGATGTTGCTGATGCTTTAGCTTTATATAAAGGAATTGAAGCTGATTATAAAACTTCTCGTGAAGGAAATGGAATTGAAAAGTACATTGCCCGAGCTGAAAACTCATTGTAATGGCAACAAAAAATACTAACCTCTCCCATTTTAATAAGGAAGATGTTCCCAATGCCAAAGGTTTATCCTTTGGTATTGTTGTTTCTGAATGGAACGAAAACATTACTGAAGGCTTATATAAAGGTGCCTATGATGCTTTAATTGAGTGTGGTGCTAATGCTAGTGATATATCACGCTTAGATGTACCAGGAAGTTATGAGCTTGTGTTTGGGGCTAAGATTGCTGTAAAGCAGAATCCTGATGCAATAATTTGCTTAGGTTCTGTTATACAAGGCGAAACAAAACATTTTGATTTTGTTTGTCATGCAGTAGCAATGGGAATTAAGGATTTAAACATCAGTTTGGATATCCCAGTTATATTTGGTGTATTAACAGATAATACTATGGAACAAGCCGTAAATCGTTCAGGTGGTAAGCATGGAAACAAAGGAATTGAAGCTGCCATTACAGCTATAAAAATGGCTGTTTTAAATAAGTAAATTTTTCTTTTGCTTTTTGTTTTTAAAAAGAGAAAAAGGTTTAAGTTTGCAGCCCAATTTAAAAATGGTCGAGTAGCTCAGCTGGATAGAGCATCTGCCTTCTAAGCAGACGGTCACAGGTTCGAATCCTGTCTCGATCACTTAACAAGAAAAACCTCATCAACTAGATGAGGTTTTTTTATTTTATAGCCTATATAACAAAAAAAAGCCCAAACATTTCTGTTTGGGCTTTTGCGGAGAGAGAGGGATTCGAACCCCCGGTACATTGCTGTACAATGGTTTTCAAGACCACCGCATTCGACCACTCTGCCATCTCTCCGATTGCGGACTGCAAAAATAGAAATATTTTCAAATCGTGCACCTTTTTACTCTCTTATTTTAAGATTAATTTTACTTGCTTATAATATGCTTAATACACAATGATTTAGATTTACATTAGTAGTCTTTTTTTCCTATTATTAGTTATATATTTGCACACATGATTACAAGGATTTTCTACTATATCTTAATTTTACCCATCTCTCTACTGCCTTACCCCCTACTTTATCTACTTTCTGATATTGTATATTTTATGATGTACCGTATAGTAGGTTATAGAAAGGAAGTAGTTTTTACTAATCTGAAAAACTCTTTTCCTAATAAAACTGAACAACAGCTAAAAGGTATAATGAGTAATTTTTATCACCACCTTTGTGATATAATAATGGAGAGCATAAAGGGTTTTACGATATCAGAAAAACAACTAAGAAAACGCCTAATCATTAAAAACCCTGAGTTTAGCAATTATTTTGCTGATAAAGGAAAAAGCATCATTTTTGTAGGTGGACATTATAATAATTGGGAAATATGTGCTCAAGCTTTTTCCATGTACTCAAATCATAAATGTATAGGAATATACAAGCCACTTAGTAATGCGTTTATGAATAGTAAATTATATACCTCTCGCTCTAAATATGGTATGAATTTAGTTTCTATGAAACAGACAAAGAAGTCGTTTGAGGATGGAACAGATGCAAAAGCAATTGTATTTGGGTCCGATCAAAATCCTTCAAACCCTAAAAGAGCACATTGGGTACAATTCCTAAACCAAGATACAGGAGTGCTTTTTGGAGTAGAAAAATATTCAAAACAATATGATTGGCCAGTAGTATTTGTGAGCATCAGTAAAGTAAAAAGAGGACATTATGAAGTAGAATATTCCTTAATTACAGATAAACCTACTGAAGAGCCACACGGAAAAATTACAGAAGATTTTACAAAAAGATTAGAACAAGACATAATAAACCAACCGCAATACTGGTTATGGTCGCATAAAAGATGGAAACACAAAAGATAAAAACAGCAGTAGTAGTTCTTAATTGGAACGGAAAAGCTTGGTTGGAAAAATTCCTACCTACCTTGGTTAAGCATAGCCAAGGGGCAGCCGTTTTTGTGGCTGACAATGCCTCAACTGATAATTCAGTTGCTTTTGTAAAAGATAACTTTCCTACTGTTAAAACAATTGTAAATGCTAGTAATGGCGGTTATGCTAAAGGATATAATGATGCTTTAAAACAAATTGATGCAGAATATTTTGTGTTGATTAATTCTGATATTGAGGTAACAGATGGTTGGCTCACTCCTATTATTACTTTAATGGATGCTGATAAGCAAATTGCCGCTTGCCAACCAAAAATGCTAGATTATAATAACAAAACCAAGTTTGAATATGCAGGAGCTTCTGGTGGTTTTATCGATAATTTAGGTTATCCGTTTTGTAGAGGAAGAATATTTAATGACTTAGAAGAAGATCAAGGGCAGTATAATGATGCTGTAGAAGTTTTCTGGGCAACAGGAGCTTGCTTATTTGTAAGGGCAGAATATTTTAATGCTATTGGTGGTTTGGATGAAGATTTCTTTGCACATCAAGAAGAAATAGATTTGTGTTGGCGATTAAAGAATAAGGGCTACAAAATTATGGCTGAGCCAAAATCAGTTGTTTACCATGTTGGTGGAGGAACATTAAATGCAGGCTCTCCTTTTAAAACGCATTTAAATTTTAGGAATAACCTATTTATGTTATTTAAGAATTTTCCAGCATCTTCCCTATTTATAGTTATTCCTGCTCGCTTGGTTTTAGATGGTGTGGCAGCACTTACTTTCTTGAATAAAGAAAAGGGTTTACAACATGTAATTGCGATTGCAAAAGCTCACTTTTCTTTTTATTTTGATGTACCAAAACTGATGGTTAAGCGCCAAAAAATAAAACAGAAAAATAACTTAGTTGGAAAAGTAGATTATAGCATTCTTTTAAAGAACAAGATTAAAGGAATTAAAAGGTTTTCTGAGTTGTAAAATTACTCAATAATTAACTTCTTCTCTACAGTCCCATCATTATAGATGTAAAAAAGAGTAGCGTTTTTTATTTTTTTAGATTCCCTACCGAGTACATCAGTTACTTTATGTAGTTGTTTTTTGTAAGATTGTTGACTTAGTTGATTGTTTGTACTTGTTGTACTTGCACATACTGCATTTGTGATATATGATGATGCAGAGTTTACACTACTAACAATTATTGGGCAGTAACAACTATCCTCCAAAAGGTAGTTTTGTAGCCAAGAAAAAACTTTAATCCCAATGTCACCTCCTCCTCCATTAGGTCCACTTAAAGGGTCATGTGAAGCAAAGGCAACTTCATACTTTAATTTATCTGTAGTGCTTGGTGTTAAAGCATAATGCACATCAGCATGTGTTGATGGTGGTGCTATAGCATCAATTTGCCCACTTATTATAATTACGGGTACAGAATGATTTAAATCGCTAGTAGTTGGGCTGTCCAGCCATGGGTAGAGAGCAACAACAGCTTTAATGCTAGGCATTATTAAAGGTGTTAATTGAGCGCCACCTCCTCCTTTAGAAAAACCACCAACAGCAAATAATGAAGTATCCATTTTAGTATATAAAGGAGATTGTAGTCTTTGGTTTTCACTCTTTAAAGAATTTACTGCATCAACTAATGCATCTCTTCTTTCAGTATGTGTGTCAACTAAAGTATTGGTGCCAATTGTCATAGTAATAATCCCATGAGATGCTAAAAAAGGACCCCAATTTTGAATTGTACTTTCAGTATTCATAAAGCCAGGTACAAGCACAATGCTTGGTAGGGAATTGCTAGGATAATTGTCAGGATAATAAATTGTAGCCCCACTATAATCAACTCCATTAAGAATGCCGGAACTTTCATCATAAGAACTAACAGTAAAAGGACCCGGGTTGGTGATGGATTCTAATAGCAAGGAGTCACAAGTTTGAGCATGACAGATTACTGAATTTATTAAAATTAGTAAGGATGATAAATAAAGTATTTTCTTCATAATTTATTTTAAAGTTGTGAGAGCAGCCTTATAAGAATCCAATCCCAATCCACAGATAACTGCTTTACAATTAGGAGATAACAAAGATTTTTGCCTGAATTCTTCACGAGCATAGATATTAGAAATATGCACTTCAATTACTGGGGTTTCAATTGCTTTTACACAATCCGTTAAGGCAACTGAAGTATGCGTATAGCCACCAGCATTCAGCAGAATATAATCGTAAGAAAAACCTACTTCCTGCAATTTATCAATCAGTTCCCCTTCTACATTGCTTTGAAAGTATTCAATGTTCAGGTTTGAGAATTCAGCTCTTAAATCAAGCAAATAATCATCAAAAGAAACATTGCCATAAATAGCTTCTTCTCTTTTCCCTAATAAGTTTAAATTTGGACCGTTAATAATCATTACCTTCATAAGAGCAAATCTACATAAATGAGTTGGGAAACATCCATAAAAGGCTTTAAATCTTACTTGCAAATTGAACGATCCCTTTCTGATAATTCAGTTCAAGCTTATATGCGTGATGTAAAAAAGTTTGCTAATTATGCTATTCCTTTGGAACTTTCTGAACTCAATATTACTAGAGAAAATATTAGTGATTTTTTAGCAAAAATACAAGATGATAATATTTCGGCTCGTTCTCAGGCGCGTATTATTTCAGGAATAAAAGCATTTTACAAATACTTAATAATGGAGGATTATTTAAAGGTAAATCCTACTGAATTGATTGAAAGCCCTAAAATAGGACTCAAACTTCCTGATACTTTATCCTTAATTGAAATTGACAAACTCATATCAGCAGTAGATTTAAGCACAAAACAAGGTGAGCGTAACCGAGCAATTATTGAAACGCTTTATTCTTGCGGATTAAGGGTGAGTGAACTTACTAGCTTGCAGCTTTCTAACATTCATTTTAAGGAAGGTTACTTAAAAGTGATTGGTAAAGGTGATAAAGAGCGCCTTGCTCCTATTGGAGGTAGAGCTATAAAGTATTTAACTCTTTACATTAATGAAGTAAGGAATCATCAAACAATAAAAAAAGGACATGAGGATTTTGTGTTTCTAAACAATAGAGGTGCAAAATTGACTAGAGTAATGATATTTCTAATCATTCAAAAACTAACAGAGGAAATTGGTTTGAAAAAGAAGATTAGTCCGCATACCTTTAGGCATAGCTTTGCTACTCACCTTATTGAAGGTGGAGCTGATTTGCGTGCTGTACAGGAGATGTTAGGGCACGAAAGCATTACCACAACCGAGATTTACACTCACTTGGATAAGGAGTATCTAAGGAGTAATATCATACAATTTCATCCTAGAAGTTAATGCAGTTAAGACACAATATTTTAAAAATGTACTTGCTAAAGGCAGTACTCTGGTTCATGGTGGCTATGCCAATTATTGTCCTCTTTTTTCAGGAGCATGGCTTAACTTTAACGGAGGTAATGGTGTTGCAGGCAATCTATTCTTTATCAGTAGCTCTTTTTGAAATTCCATCAGGATATATTGCTGATATTTTTGGCAGAAAACAAACGATAGTATTCAGTACGGTATTTTCCTTTATAGGTTATTTGGTATTCTCCTTTTATGGAGGATTTTATGCCTTTGCGATAGCACAAATACTAGTAGGGATTGGTGGTAGTTTAATGTCAGGTAGCGATAGTGCATTGATTTATGATACTTTACTAGAGACTGATAGTAAAACTAGTTATACTAAAATTGAAGGAAGGAATTATGCTATTGGAAATTTTTCAGAAGCAACAGCAGGAATTCTAGGTGGGTTTTTGGCAGTTGGTTCTATTTATCTTCCTATTTATGTGCAAACAGGAATTTTATTTTTAAGTATACCTATTGCCTTAACTTTGGTTGAGCCGAGTATGCATAAAGAGGATAAATTAGACCGATCACTTAAAGCAATATTAGAGGTAGTAAAATTTGCAATGATTGATCATGCAAAACTAAGATGGTTAATTATTTATTCTTCAGCTATGGGAGTAGCTACTTTATCTATGGCTTGGTTTGCACAACCCTTTTTTAAAGAGGTAGGTGTACCTTTGGCTTATTTTGGAATACTCTGGGCAGGTCTAAACTTTTCAGCAGGGATAACTTCCTTTAATGCACATCAATTTGATAAAAAAGGAAATAATTATAAAATGCTGATTTATTTATCGTTAGCAATGGTTACTTCATTTTTACTTTTAGGGTTTAACAATTCATTGTTCGGATTAATTTTTATTCTTATTATTTATCTTTTAAGAGGAATTGTAACCCCTATTTTACGAAATGCCATTAATGAAAATACCACTTCCAACAAAAGAGCAACTGTACTTTCAATAAGAAGTTTTATCATCAGAATGTCCTTTGCAGTATGCGCTCCTATTTTGGGATATATTGCTGAAAACTATTCAATTGCTAATTCTTTTTATGTGTTGGCAGTAATTGTTGGTTTGTTTTCACTCTTAGCTTCCTTTAGGCTTTCTGCTTTGGATTAATATTCTACTTTTGCATTATGAACAGACTCAAAGAAAAATGGGGAATTACCTCTAACTTTCAAATCATTATTATTTTACTTGTCTTCTCTATTACTGGTTCTATTGCTGTAATTGTTGCAAAACCAGTGCTAAACCTAGTTGGCTTGGATAAGGAAGTATTATCACCTTGGGTGTTTTGGCCTATTCGTATTTTCATCATCTTCCCTATTTACCAAGTGCTTATTGTCGTTATTGGTGCATTGTTTGGGCAATTCAAATTCTTTTGGGCATTTGAAAAAAAGATGTTATCTCGCTTAGGATTTAAACGCTTTAAGGAGGACTAATTCATTCCTTTTCTTAATTTTGGCAACCTTAAAACGAAAAGATGAAATTAATTATATCCTTAGCAACACGCCTTATTCCTAGGCATTACCTTCAACATGTAAGTCATTTCTTCTTACAAATTTTCTCATTGTTCATGAGGGGAAATAAATTTGAAGATCCTATAAATGGAAAAACCTACAGAAAACTATTGCCTTATGGTAGAATGATTTCTCGTGAAAATGCTATTGCACCTGATAGCATGAGTTTGGAAAGGCACAGATTGATGTGGCTATTTATGAAAGAGAAAACCAACTTTTTTACTGCTGATTTAAAGTTCTTGCACATTGCTCCTGAATACTGTTTCTTAAAACTATTCAAAGGGATGAAGAATTTGGATTATACTACTGGGGATTTAATCTCTCCTTGGGCTGATGTAAAGATGGATGTACACGATATTCCTATGGATGATAACTCATTTGATGTAGTAATCTGCAATCATGTATTGGAGCATGTAGATGATTCACATAAAGTAATGACTGAATTTTATAGGGTGATGAAACCTGGAGGTTGGGGAATTTTCCAAGTTCCTATTGATACTAACAACCCAAATACTGAGGAAGATAAAAGCATTACTGACCCAAAGGAAAGGGAGCGCCTTTACTGGCAAGATGACCACTTAAGGTTGTTCGGGCTTGATTACGGTAAGAAATTAGCAGCAGCAGGCTTTAAAGTTACTGAGAGCGACTTTATAAATGAATTGAGTCCTGAATTAGTGGAACGCTATGCCCTACCTAAAGGGGAAATTGTTTATTTCTGTGAAAAAGAATAGATAAAATGTCAGCTCAACTTTTAAAATTATTAGAAGGTAGAGTTGATAGAGAAAAAATTATTGCTATCCTAAATAATGGTGTGGATGATAAGGATTTTAATTTCTTTGTTAAGCACATGCAAAAACAAGTAAAACATTCTTCCTGGCGTTCAGCATGGATAATTAATAATGCCATGAAAAAGAATGATAATCGGATTAAAAAGCCATTAACAAAAATCATCCAGTCTATTATTGGTAAAGATGATGGACACCAAAGAGAACTATTAAAAGTTGTAATGAAAATGGAGCCTTTGAATGAAAAAGCTGAGGGTTACTTTTTTGATGTATGCACTAATCTTTGGGAAGCAGTAAATAAACAGCCTGCTGTACGCTATTATGCCGGTTGCTACATGATTACAATGGCTGAAAAATACCCTGAAATAAAAAACGAACTAGAAGTACTGTTTGGAGATTATTATACCCAAAGCCTCTCCCCTGGTATAAAACGAATATTTGAAAGAAAATTAGCAAAACTAAATTAATGAAGAAAGTTCTATTTTTACTACTGATAAGTACACAATTATTAACTGCACAAAGTTTAGAGGATTTAAGCTTTGGGACAGATTCAACTTTTGAAGTAATAAGTTGGAATATTGAATGGTTTCCTAAAAACGGACAAGCCACTGCCGATTCAGTAAAAACAATCATCCAAAGCTTAGCTGCTGATGTATATGCCCTTCAAGAGATTGATGATACTACCCTTTTAAAACTAGTGGTAAGCACTATTCCTGGCTATGAATGTTATTTTAAAAGTAGTTATTATGGTGGCTTGGCTTATGTGTACAACACAAATACCGTACAAGTAAATGCTAAGTATGAAATTTATACATCACAACCTTATTGGAATGCTTTTCCAAGGTCGCCACAAGTGTTGGAACTTACTTTTAACAATGAGGATTATGTAATTATTGATAACCACCTAAAATGTTGTGGAGATGGAACAATTGACCCAAACGATACTTCTGATGAAGAAAACAGAAGATTAATCGCTATTAATTTACTAAAAACATACATGGATAGTAATTTACCAAATGAAAGGGTAATTGTAGTGGGTGATTGGAATGATGTATTGACCGATCCTACGGCTAACAATGTTTTCAATTCTTTATTAAATGCTCCAGATTATTGGTTTGTTGATTTCCCAATTGCTCTTGGTAATTCTGCTGATTTTTCTTTCCCTACTTGGCCTTCACATTTGGATCATATCCTAATTTCAGATGAATTGTTTGCTGACTTTTCCAAACCTAATTCAATGGTTTCCTGCATAAGGATTGATGATTACATGAGCAGTTGGAATGCTTATGATAATAATATTTCGGACCATAGGCCAGTGGGAATAAAACTGGAAGTAGATTCTATAATTAACACTACACTCGAAACAGAAACTCTAGATAGAAACCTTATTAAAATAGTGGATCTATTAGGAAGAGAAACAAACGCAAGAAAGAACACTCCCCTATTTTATATGCATGACAATGGTAGTGTGGATAAAAGGATGGTTGTAGAGTAAAAACCCTAATAAGAAATATAAATCACTTTTTTGGTTTCAAAAAACTCTTCTTCAAAAGTATCTGATATTTCATGAGGAGTATGAGAGATTCCTCCAAGCTCAACTGACAAGTCGCCTCCTTTTAAATAAAGGATACCATTCTTTAATGTATTGTTGTGTTTCTTGTTGAATTTACCTTTTACCCACTTTTTAAAGTCCGTCATATTAGTAACGGCACGGCTAACTACAAAATCAAAAGTTTCTTTTATGTTTTCTGCTCTTTCATGTAGCGTACGTACATTTGTTAATCCTATTGCAGCACTTACTTCATTTACTACTTTTATCTTTTTACCAATACTATCTACTAGTAAAAACTCAACTTCAGGAAACAGGATAGCTAAAGGAATACCAGGAAAACCTCCCCCTGTACCAATGTCTAATATTTTTGTTCCTTTTTCAAACTGAATTACCTTAGCAATAGCCAAGGAATGCAAAATATGATTCGTGTAAAGGGTATCCATATTCTTTCTGGAAATCACATTTATCTGTGCATTCCAGTGTTCGTAAAGTTCTTGTAAATCCGTGAATTGTTGAATTTGTTTTTCTGTTAAATCAGGAAAATACTTGTGTATAATTTGCATTTAGTAAGCGTCCTTTATTCCAGACATGATTTTAAATAATTGCTCACGGCTTCTGTGTAATTGAGCCTTTACTGTTCCTAGTGGGACATCTAAAGTTGTAGCAATTTCTTCATAGCTCAATTCTTTGAAATACCTAAGCTTTACTAAGTCGCGATATTTAGGTTTTAATTGATCAACAATCTGGCGTAAAATAGCAATCCTCTGCTTTTTTTCCATGACCATCTCAGGATTCAAATCTTTTGAAATTAAATCAAAAGTATTACGCTTTCCATCTTCATCCAACATCATTTTATCAATGGAAATAGTAGGTAATTTATGCTTGCGTAAATAATCGATACAATGATTACGAGCTACTGTATATAGCCATGTGCTAAAGGCATAACTAGGCGTGTATAAATGTAATTTCTTAAAGGCTTTTCCTAAGGATTCTATTGTTAAATCTTTTGCTAATTCTTGGTCTCCAACCTTTTCATAAAGCATAAAATAAATAGGATCACGGTACAACTTCATTAACTCATTATAAGCAGTTGGGTCGCCATTTTCCAACGCTCTATTTATGAGTTTTAAATCTCTTTTTCCCTTCTCGGTCAAATTGCTTGTCATCTACTCCAATTTTTAGGTTTATTAACAAGATTCAATAATACGAAAATTCCTTGTACTAAAAGGTAAATAACTTCATATATAGGATGAATCCAGTACAAATCAACTGCATTTAATTGCTTCATAGGCTTATAGTTAACCAGATAAGAAGTAAGTAATTTACCCCCTAATAAAGTAGCCGTTATAGCAAGGGGAGCTTTTACTATAAAAAGTAGAATAATAGCCGTCCAAAAGCAAAATTGAGCATAAGGATAAACAGCTAAAAGCACTTTAAACTTTGTTTTATACATAGGTGCTGTCGTTATATGTCTTCTTTTTTGATAGCTCCACTCCTTCCAATTTTCAATTACTGCTGATGTAGTATGAGCATCAGTAGCTATTTCAATTGAAACATTATCCTTTTTAGCTACTTCTTGTATAAACAAGTCATCATCTCCTGATGGGATATGCAAGTGTTTAGCAAATCCTTTGTTCTTAAAAAACAATGATTTTTTGTAAGCTATATTACGCCCTACTCCCATATAAGTAAATCCTGCCAAAGCATAGGATAAGTACTGTTGAGCTACATTAAAAGTGTCAAAACGAATGATTTTGTTGAGCAAGCCTTTTCTTTTTTGATAGCCCCCATAACCCAAAACAATTTCTGAATCATTAAAATTACTAGACATTTGTTTTGCCCAATTGCTAGAATTAGGCAAGCAATCGGCATCCGTTAATAAAAGGTGTTCGTGCTTAGCAGTTTTAATTCCTAAAGTTAGGGCAAACTTCTTCCCTGGCCAATGCTTAATGTGCTTATCAATAGTAACCACTACCAAATTAGGGTAGCTTTTCTCAAAGTTCATTAGCACAGCTGCTGTCCCGTCTTGCGACTGGTCATTCACTACCACTACCTCAAAATTAGGATAATCCTGTTCCAATACCTTTGCAAGGAATTTTTTTAAATTATCAGCTTCATTTTTAGCACAGATAACTATGGATAGTGGCTTAGAAAAAGCTGTCGTTTGGCTTTTGAAACCAGTAAGCTTCTTAAAAAGATAAATACTATACCCTACTACAATACTAAGGTTGAAAATAGCTACTGCTATAAATAAATTTTGAATCATTAATTATTGAGCCAAATAGTTCAATACATTTTTCTCTACTCTATTAATTACATCACTTACATCCTCTTTCACAAATTTATCTCCAGTAATGTATTCAAAAAGCTCAATGTATCGTTCCGAAACTGAAATGCAATACTCTTCACTCATAGCAGGAATAGATTGCCCCTCCTTACCTTGAAATCCGTTTTCAATTAACCATTGGCGAACAAACTCCTTTGACAATTGTTTTTGCTCTGTTCCGTTTGTAATACTCTCTTCATAGCCTTTAATGTAAAAATAACGAGATGAATCAGGTGTATGAATTTCATCAATTAAAGTAATGACTCCTTCCTTGTCCGTTCCAAATTCATATTTAGTATCTACTAGAATCAATCCTTTATCAGCTGCTATTTCTGTACCTCTTTGGAAAAGTGCCCTTGTGTACTCTTCTAATTTAATGTAGTCCGCTTCATCAACCAATCCTTGTGCTAAAATTTCTTCACGACTAATATCTTCATCATGCCCTACTATTGCTTTTGTAGTTGGTGTAATTAATGGGCTGTCAAATTTTTGATTTTCCACCATTCCATCAGGCATAGCTACACCACATAACATTCTTTTCCCTGCCTTGTACTCTCTCCAAGCATGTCCTGTTAAATACCCTCTAATCACCATCTCAACCATGAATGGCTCACACATTTTTCCAATTGTTACACTAGGGTCAGGAGTTGCTTCCATCCAGTTAGGAACAATGTCAGCAGTAGCCGTTAAGAATTTTGCTGCAATCTGGCTAAGCACTTGTCCTTTATAGGGAATTCCTTCAGGCAAAACATGGTCAAAAGCTGATATCCTGTCAGATGCTACCATTACTAGTGTTTCATTGTTTACAGTATATACATCTCTTACTTTCCCTTTATAGAATTTTGTCTGTCCTGGTAATTGGAAGTTTGTTCCTTTAATTGTATTAATCATTGTTTTCGTTTTTATATGCTTTAATTATATCTTTTACTAATTTATGTCGTATTACATCTTTTCCGTCAAGAATTACAAAACTAATATCCTTTATGTTTTTCAATGTGTTTTGTGCGTGTATCAATCCTGATTTTTGATTTCTTGGTAAATCAATTTGAGTTTCATCCCCTGTAATAATGAACTTTGCGGATTTCCCCATTCTTGTAAGGAACATTTTCATTTGTTGTTCAGTAGTATTTTGCCCTTCATCCAAAATCACAAAGGCTTTATCTAAAGTTCGTCCTCTCATAAATGCTAAAGGAGCAATTTGAATCGTTCCATTTTCTACATAATCATTTAACTTTTCCATAGGAATCATATCAAACAATGCATCATATATAGGTTGCATGTACGGGTCTAATTTTTCTTTCAGATCTCCAGGTAAAAAACCTAAATTCTCTCCTGCCTCTACTGCAGGGCGAGTTAAAATTATTCGTTTTATTTTTCTATCCTTTAATGCTTTTACTGCAATGGCTACTGCAGTATATGTTTTTCCAGTTCCTGCTGGGCCAATAGCAAATAACATATCGTTTTTTTCAAGCTCTGCAACCATTTTTCGTTGGTTAGCTGTCCTTGCCTTTATTACTTTACCATTCTGCCCGTGTAAAATAATATCATCCTTTGTTTTCAGAATTTCTTTTTCATCTCCTTCAACTAAGCGTTCAATTTGGCTTAGAGAAAGCGAATTGTACTGATTAATGTGTTTTATAAAGGCAGTTAATTTATGTTCGAAATACTTAATTTGATCAGTACTACCCAAGAGTTTTAACTTCTCTCCCCTAGATACAATTTTGATTTGAGGAAACAAACTTCTTATTTTGTCAAGCTTATGATTATTAGTACCAAAAAGTTTTACTAACTCAATGTTACTAAGTGTTATTAATTTCTCACTCATTAATTATACTGTTCATAGATTTCTTTTAATTTTGGTGCTACAAAATAACAATATTTTAACTACTTCATCAATAGCTTTTCATATTAAATGGCAATAATTACACTTACCTCTGATTTAGGAACCAAGGACAGTTACCTTGCATCAGTAAAAGGAAGCATTTACAGTCATCTGGAAACCGCTACAATTGTTGATATTACGAATGACATAGCTCCTTTTAATATACAGCAAGCCGCATATGTGTTGCGTAATTGCTTTAAGGATTTCCCCCATGGTACAATTCATATTGTTAGTGTTGATGATGAATTGAGCATAAAAAATGAGCATTTAGCAGTAAAGGCAAACGGTCATTATTTTATTGGTGCTGATAATGGATTATTTTCGTTATTACTTAATGAAATGAAAGCTGAAAAGATTGTAAGATTAAATATCTCTCAAACCACTAATTGCATGACATTTGCAACAAAAAATATATTTGTTCCAGCTGCATGTCATCTTGCAAGAGGAGGAACTATGGAGATAATTGGTACTGATATTCCTGATTTTGAGGTGAAAAGAACAGAGCTAAAAGCTGTTATTGAAAAAGACATGATTAGAGGTGCAGTTATTTATGTTGATAGTTATGGAAATGCAACTACTAATATCAGTAAAGAAGTGTTTGATGGGGTGCAAAAAGGAAGAAATTTCTCTATTCTTTTTGGTCGTGAAGACGAACAAATTACAAATATATCAGCTAAATACAAAGAAGTTCCTCAATCAGAAAAACTAGCTATTTTTGGAGAAAACAACTTGTTGCAAATTGCTATAAATCAAGGAAAAGCTAACAAGCTTTTAGGCTTAAAGTTACATGAAATAATAAGAATAGAATTTAGATGATTGCACTATTCAAAAAAGAAATAAGTATTTTTTTTAGTACACTTATTGGCTACTTAATTATAGGAATATTTTTATTAGTTACGAGCGTTTTATTGTGGTCGGACTTTAGTAACTTAAATATCTTGGAATATGGCTATGCTGATATGGATACCTTTTTTTCAATAGCTCCCCTCCTATTTTTATTATTTATTCCTGCAGTAAGTATGCGTATTTTTACTGAAGAATACACAAGCGGAACAATGGAAACTTTAATTACTAAACCAATTACTGCTTTCCATATTGTTTCAGGTAAATTTTTAGCTGTATTTGCTTTAGTTTTATTAGCCATAATTCCTACTTTAATTTATGTAGTGAGTATTTACTATTTAGGCGAAAGCATTGGTAACCTTGATTTTGCAGGAATATTGGGTTCTTATATTGGTTTAATATTTCTTTGTGCGTTATTTTCCTCCGTTAGTATTTATGCATCATCTATTGCTAGTAATCAAATTATATCCTTTGTGTTGGCTATACTTTTGAATGCCTTATTTTATTTTGGGTTTGATTTGTTAAGTGAAATCTCTTTCCTTCAAAATATTGATTTAATGATTCAACAAATTGGAGTTTCGTTTCATTATGATAGGATGAGTAAGGGCTTGATTAAGTTTTCTGATGTTGTTTATTTTCTATCTTTTATCTTCTTATTTGTTAAGCTTACTGAGTTAGTTATTATTGAAAAAAAGGCATAATGAAAGCAAATAAATACACAGCCTCTCTACTACTTATTTTACTTGTAATTTTCGTAAATATATTGTGTAGTTTTATCAATTGGGATATTGATTTAACGGCTGATAAAAAGCATTCTTTTTCTAAGGAAACTACTGAAATAGTCAATAGCCTAGAGGATAATTTATTTATTAAAGTATATTTAGAAGGTGATTTTCCTGCTAAGTTCAAGAAACTACAGAAAGCTACTGAAGAATTACTAAAACGCTTTAAATCAATAGACAGTGATAATATTGATTTTGAGTTTATCAATCCTAATGAAACTAATAATGATGCAGAAAAATTAGCTTTATTTAAACAATTAGTAAAACTTAAGCTAACCCCAACTGATTTAGAAATCAGGAAAATGGGAAAGCAAGTAAATCAGATTATTTTTCCAGGAGCACTCATTTATTACAAGGATAAACAACTAGCCGTTAATTTTTTAAAGCAAAAAGCAGGCATAAGTCCAGGTAGTAATATCAATACTTCCATAGAAAATTTAGAATTTGAATTTGTTTCAGCAATTCAACATATAACTAAAAATAAACTAGATAAAATTGCTTTTTTACAAGGAAATGGTGAGTTGAGTGAAAATCAAGTTTATGACATAACAAATTCTGTTTTAGACGATAATTTTAATCTTTCTTATCACTATACTGTTGACCATTTTAACATTAAGGAATTTGCAATAGACAGTACTACAATGCTACCGAATTTATCTAGGCAATTGGCAATGCTTAATATATATAAAGCAATCATTATCGCCAAGCCAACTATTGCTTTTAATAACTTGGATAAACTCCTTATAGATCAATATATTATGCAGGGAGGAAAAGTGCTTTGGTTAGTAGATGGAGTAAACGCTAATATGGATAGTTTACAAAACAAATCAGGAGCTTTTATTGCCGACAAAAACAACTTAAATATTGATGATCAACTTCTGAAATATGGTGTGCGTATTAATGCTAATTTGATAGAAGATTTACGCTCTACTAAAATTCCAATTATTACAGGATACAGTAATAATAAGCCTCAACAATCTTATTTTCAATGGCCTTATTTTCCATTACTTGTTTCGGATAGCAAACATGCTATCAGTAAAGGTTTAGACGGTATAAAATGTAATTTTGTCAGCTCAATTGATACGGTAAAAAATAATATTCGAAAAACTATTCTGTTGCATAGTTCAAAACAAAGCAGATTGAACCTTGCTCCCACTAAAATAAGTTTAGGGATTTTAGAAAACCCTCCATCAATTGAAAGCTATAATAAGGAATACGAGCCAATAGCTATTTTGTTGGAAGGTGAATTTGAATCCGTATTTAAGAATAAATTAGTTCAGAAAAATAATCAGATTAAGTTAGATAAAAAGAGTAAAACAACAAAAATGATTATTGTTTCTGATGGTGATTTAATTGCGAATAAGGTCAGTGCTTCAGAAACTATTTTTCCCCTTGCTTATGATCCTAATATTAAATATACTTATCCAGGTAATAAACATTTTTTAATTAATGCTATACAATACCTTTGTGACGATAAGGGGTTGGCGCATTTAAAAACAAAGGAGCTTAGCTTAAGAATGTTGGATAAAGAAAAGACACAAAGAAATAAACTCCTTATACAGCTTATAAATATTATTTTCCCAATAGTATTATTACTTATTTTTTCATTCTTCTTTATCCGAAATAAAAAAAGAAAATATGCCTAAAAAACAATTATTCTACCTTGTACTTATTATATTATTTGGTGCAATTATTCGGTTTTTATCTACTGATAAAAAATCAACTATTACTACTGATAATAATTTTTTAATTAGTGATACCTCATCCGTAAGTAAAATATTTATAGCTGATAGAAGTGGGCAAACAATCACTTTGGATAGGGTTGAAAACAAATGGATTGTAAATGGTAAATTTGAGGTAAGAGAAGATGCAATAAGAACTATATTAAGCACGATTAGTCAAATACGAATTGAGAGACCTGTTCCTAAAAATGCATTTGATAATGTAATTAAAAATTTAGCAACTACAGGAGTAAAAATAGAGATCTATACTGATAAAAAAACTCCTGAAAAAACATATACAATTGGAAGCTCTACAGCAAATCATTTAGGAACATATATGTTAATGGATGGTGCTGAATCTCCTTTTATTATTCATATACCTTCCTTTAATGGCTTCCTTTCTCCAAGATATGGAATTCAAGGGAATAAACTGGATGAAAAAGACTGGCGAACAACTAATGTTTTTAAACTTAAAGATGAAAATATAAATGCTATTAGTATTAAAAATTTCCTAAATCCTAAACAATCATTTACCTTAATAAATGGACCCATTGCTTTGCTAGACTATTCTGGTAATGAAGTTAATTATAATCAGGAAAAAGTATTGACTTTATTAAACGCTTTTAAATTACTTAATTGTGAAAGCTATAAGGATGAAAAAGAAAAGATAGAATTTTCTCTTCCTCTACATGAGCTAATTGTAAATAATGATACGTTAAGAACTTATGCTATTGGAGGCTTAAATGAAATAACAAAAGAAAAAGAGGAAAATTTTACTGTCAAAAGAATGTATGCTACTTTAAATAATGGAGAGCTCATGCTCATACAGGACTATGTTTTCAACAAAGTGTTAATTACTATTGACCAATTGCAGTAGTAAAAAGCTTTAGTATACCAATAGAAAAATTATATTTGACACTCAAAACAAATAGAAAAAAACACAAACTTACGAATGAAATTTATAGTTAATAGTACAGCATTATTAAGAGAATTACAAAAACTAAATGGAGTAATCAGTTCAAGTAATACTTTACCAATTTTAGATAACTTTTTATTTAATATTAATAATAATCAAATGTCAATTGTTGCTTCTGATTTAGAAACTACAATGATGTCATCAATAAGTGTAGAAGCTGATGTTGATGGAAAAATAACTATACCTGCTCGTATCTTAATTGACACCTTAAAAACCTTTTCAAACCAACCTTTAACTTTTATTGTTGATACTAATACTTACGGTATCGAAATGAGCTCAGAGTTAGGGAATTATAAGTTAGCTGGACAAAATGCTGATGAGTTTCCTAAAATGCCAACTTTACAAGCATCCTCTTCTATTACTATAAAAGGTGATGTATTAACTAATGCAATTAATAAGACTTTATTTGCTAGTGGAAATGATGAATTACGCCCAGTAATGTCGGGAGTTTTCTGTGAGCTTTCAGGCGAACAAACTACATTTGTAGCTACTGATGCTCATAAATTAGTTAGGCACACACGTACGGATGTAAAATCAGATAAAACTGCCTCTTTCATCTTGCCTAAAAAACCATTAACCATTCTTAAAAATAACATTGGTGATGATGCGGATGTTACTTTAGAATACAATGAAACAAATGCTTTATTCTCTTTTGGGAATATTACTATCATTTGCCGATTAATTGATGGTAAGTACCCTAATTATGAAGCAGTAATTCCAAAGGAAAATCCAAACAAACTAACGATAGCTACTGCTACCCTACTAAGTTCCATTAAAAGAGTTTCTATTTATGCAAACAAAACAACTCACCAAATTCGCTTTAAAGTTGCGGGTAGTGAATTGCAAATTACTTCTGAGGATTTAGATTTTGCCAATAAAGCTGAGGAAAGATTATCTTGCCAATATGAAGGAGAGGATATGGAAATTGGTTTCAATTCTAAGTTTGTAATTGACATGTTAAATAATATAGGTGCTGAGCAAATTTCAATTGAAATGAGTGCACCAAATAGAGCAGGTATTATTTTACCTTTGGACGGTATGGAAGAAGGTGAAAACACTTTAATGTTGGTGATGCCAGTAATGTTAAACTCTTAATAAACTACCATGAAAAAAACAGCCTTAATTTTAGCACTTGCATTTTGCACAATTGCAAGTAACGCACAAAGTTTAATTCCTACTAAATTTGGTTTAAAAGTTGGAATGAATTATGCAAACCTAAATATTACTCCTATTGAAGGTGTAAAACCGACAGATAACTCTGCACAAATTGGGATTGCTGCTGGAGTTTGCGTTCATATTGCTTTGTCTGACAAATGGTTTATAAATCCTGAAGTTTTATATTCTCAAAAAGGAGCTTCATTTAATTATAGATTTACTGATGACTATCCTATTAACCAAAGAGATGAATACGCTACTACAAACAAAATAGTTTTATCATATGTTGAATTAAATCCTACTATTAGCTATAAAGCAAGTGATAAGATTGCACTTAATTTTGGACCTTCAGTTTCCTTTTTAATAGGTGATGAATACACTTACACTCAAGACCCAAAAACAGCAACAGTTGCAACACATGGTTTAACTGGAGGTTTACTTGTGGCTGAATCTTTAGATATTGGATTCAACATGGGAATTTCTTACTTTTTAACGGAACAATTTTTTATTGACACAAGAGTTTATACTGGATTTATGGAAGTAGCTAAAGCTACTCAATCGTATGAAGAAATACCTCTTACAGCTGACCCTACTCCTGAATACTTACTTAAAAATAGAGCTATTGTACTTTCGTTAGCTTATCTGTTTTAAGAAAAACACAATTTATTAAAATTTAAACCCTGAGTTAAACTTCAGGGTTTTTTATTAATGCTGATGTCCTCTGGCATCATCTGGAGTAATTTTATGATCAATCTTGATGTCCTTTGTAAAAGGATTATCACTTTCTCGCATACCTTCTAAGGTGGGCTGTCCTGCATCCACCCAAGCAGAATACCATAAGTTACCAATTGCAATAATTGAAAGTCTTAATCTTCTCTCTACCATTCCATCTAGTTTAGTATGATAAGCTGCTGAAAATTCAGCAGACTTTACCTTTATTTTTTTTGAACCTCTTTTTTCATAAGAATACTGTTTGTCTTGTTCAAACTCTAAAGATAATTCCTTATCGAATAAAAGTACGGAATCCAAAGCATTAAAACTACTTTCAACTGCTTGCCAAGCAACATCCAATGCAGAATATTGGTATTCAGCAGTACCTACTAAATAATCATAATCATTAGCAAAAAGTTCAGGCAACCTGCTTTCCCAAAAAGCGTGTATCCCTTTTTGATTGGTGAGCTGTCCGTTATAATTTTCAGTAGTATGTAGTGGCACATGAGCATCTGAAACGTAATGTCCTAAATCAGCAGAATTTTTAAGAATATAATCAATATCTCTTTCTTCAAATGCTATAACTAATCGGCTATACACAGTTTGAATATGCCAAGGAACAATCCCATAAGCTAATAAAGTATCTTCTGAAAATTTTTCTACTGCATCCTGCCATTTTCTGGGCATTACCTCAAATGGCTTATTGCCATAATGGTCAATATCAATATAATGCCTTGGAGCCTCTTCCTTTATAGCATACCTCCTTTTGTCAGCATCAACTGCATGTTCAGTAAGGTGGTCAATATGTTTTTTATAGAAGCCGACTAATTCTTCAGGTAGTGTAAATACTGCATACCTATTTGCTTTTTTATGAGCATAAAAACCCCATGGGATTGATGCAAAAAGAAAAGAACTTAAAAATAACAATAAGACAACTATTTTAAAGTTCTTTTTCATCTTATAGTATTACTAATTTATCTCCCTTTAGGATTGGGATAATATCAGACTTTACTGGAGGAGATAAACAAAAACGAGTATCATCTTCCATGTTTAAGGATTTTAATCTCCTTCTGTGAGAAGAGTCACTTAGATAATTGAAAAGGTTTCCATCAGCACTTTTTAATAATTGCCTTGAAGCAAATAAAGAATCACAGTTAGAATCATACTGCCCTGATTCCATTAATAATTCTGCTAAACTTCCTGCAAATATTGGATCCTCTAAGTTAAATACACCTTTCCAACCTGAACATAATAAGATAACATCATTATGCTCATCAATTAAATGGTTGGCAACTGCTTCAATATTGATATAAGAAGCTGTAATAACCTTATGCTCTTTAGCATTATAAATTGCCTTTGTTCCGTTTGTAGTTGTTAAAACAAGAGTTTTACCCTCCACATCAGCATTTATATAATGAAAAGGAGAATTCCCATAATCAAAACCTTCAATTGGTTTTGCATTACGCTCAGCTGCAACAATATATCCTTCTTTTCCCTTATAAGAAAGTGCTTCATCCAAAGTTTGTACAGGGATAATTGCTTTTACGCCTTCCATGAAAGCAGTAGAAATTACGGATGTAGCTCTTAATAAATCAATTACAACTACAGTTGATTTTCCATCTGCATATTTTTTAAACTGATCGGCAGTAAAGCAAACGGATATATTCTTTTTATTTGACATTATTTTAAGAATGGTAAAGCTACAACTTCTGCTTTAATTTGTTTTTTACGCACTTGTATATAAACTTCACTCCCTACTTTTGAAAGCTCTTTAGGAACATAAGCCATAGCAATTGCTTTGTTTAAGGTTGGCGACATAGTACCTGAGGTAACGATACCAATTTCATTTCCATCAGCATCAACAATAGGATAATCTTTACGCGCAATCCCTTTATCAATCAATTCCAAACCTACTAATTTTCTTGTAGCACCTCCCACCTTTTGTGCTTTTAAATTTTTATGATTTATAAATTCTTTTGTGAATTTAGTAATCCAACCTAAGCCCGCTTCAATAGGTGATGTTGTATCGTTAATATCATTACCATACAGGCAGAAACCTTTCTCTAAACGTAAAGTATCTCTTGCAGCTAATCCGATAGGTTTTAGCTCGACTGAAGTGCTGAAAATACCATCCCAAAGTTGTTTTGTTGATTCGTTTTTTACATACAATTCAAAACCAATTTCGCCAGTATATCCTGTTCTTGATAGGATAACATCCTCAATACCTGCAATAGTTCCTATTTTAAAATTGTAGTACTTTATTTCCGATAAGTCAACACCCGTAAGCTCTTGCAATAATTCAATTGATTTAGGCCCTTGCACAGCTAATAATGAATAATTATCCGATTGATTATTAATTGTACAACCAAAAGTATTGTGCTTATTAATCCAAGCCAAATCCTTTTCCATATTGGAGGCGTTAACCACTAATAAATAGTTGTTTTCAGCAATCATATACAATAAGAAATCATCAACAATACCACCATCAGCATTAGGTAAACAAGTGTATTGAATTTTACCAGGAGTTAATTTACTCACATCATTACTAGTAATGTATTGTAAAAAATCCAAAGCCTTTTCACCAGTCACAAAAACCTCTCCCATATGGGAAACATCAAAAACCCCTACATCAATTCTAACAGTATGATGTTCAGCTTTTACACCCTCATACTGTACGGGCATATAATAGCCAGCAAACTCAACCATTTTCCCTCCTATGCTCTCATGTAAATCAGATAAAACTAACTTTTTCATAAATTTATTTAATTTTCGCAAATGTATGAAATCCCTTTTCTTTAGATTTAATTTAACATTGATATTAAGATTTTTTTTCTTACTTTGCATAAAAGGAAAATAATTTGAAGAAGCTAGAGAGAAAATTAACATTATCAGCAATAATTGCAATTAGTATAGCAGGTATGTTGGGAGGAATTTTTGTTTTACCTGGAATTGCAGCAGCAAAAACAGGGTCATCAGTATGGTTAGCATTTTTACTAGCAGCAATTTGCATATTACCTGCTGTATTATCTAAGTCAGAACTTGCAACTGCTATGCCAACTACAGGAGGAGCTTATGTTTATATTGAGCGTGCTTTAGGACCATTGATGGGAACTATATCAGGAATTGGTCTTTGGATTTCTTTACTTTTAAAAAGTTCCTTTGCTTTAGTTGGCTTAAGTGCTTACCTCCTTGTGCTGATAAATATCCCTATAGTTTATGTGAAATATATTTCATTAAGTTTCTTAGTTTTAATAATGCTACTAAATATTTTTGGAGTTAAAAAAGTTGGAAAGGTTCAGTTAATTATAGTTTCATTAAGCCTGCTAAGTCTTATTCTGCTATTAGTTATAGGGCTTCCTAGTGTTGATAAACAATTATTATCCCCTTTTATTGCAAATGGGAATATGGGATTAGCGAGTACAATTGCATTTGTTTTTGTTGCTTATGCAGGTGTAACAAAGATTGCTGCTATTGCTGGAGAAGTAAAAAATCCAAGCAAAAATATCCCGAAAGCTATGATTTTCTCTTTATTACTTATTTCTACAATCTATATTACTGTTTCCTATATATTGGTTGGTAATATACCTATTGATCAATTGGGAACAGATATAAAACCCATACACACTCTAGCTTTATTAATTGGTGGTGAGTGGCTTGGTTATGGTATTGCTGTAATAGGAGTTATAACACTAATTTCATTAGCAAATTCAGGGGTGCTTGCCTCTTCTCGTTTTCCTTTTGCAATGGCTATTGACAAACTTCTTCCAGACAATTTAGCAAAAGTACATCAAAAATACCTTACTCCTATTAACACTATTTTAATTACATGTATTTTAATGGCTCTAGTTATTCTATTTTTAGATGTTGAAAAAATAGCAAAATTAGCTAGTGCCTTTAAAGTAAGTATGTTTATCTTGGTTAATCTTTGTGTGATAGTACTTAGAGAAACTGCTGTTCAGTGGTACAAACCATCCTACAAATCTCCTTTATATCCTTATATGCAGATTTTTGGAATCATCAGTGGATTAATTCTACTATTTTATTTAGGAATGATGCCTTTAATTGCAATACTAGTTATTTCTCTTATTAGTGTAGTAATATATTATTCATATGGAATAAATTCATCACGTACAGGAGTATTAAAAAGATACGGACACATGCCAGCTTCCTATTTATTATTTGGGAAAAAGAGAAATTAC
>Ga0206679_10000192_pt1 | contig 48646 bp, 38 predicted proteins | sample M110012015metaG_FD_155464 | JGI IMG/M metagenome (GOLD analysis project Ga0206679, IMG submission 155464) | Ammonia-oxidizing marine archaeal communities from Monterey Bay, California, United States - M1 100m 12015 | ecosystem: Environmental > Aquatic > Marine > Intertidal zone | place: USA...
TTTCAGAAGAAAGGGGAATGACTTTAGAGAACACCACAATTGATATGCTGGGAACGGCAGAGAAAATAGAGATTGATAAGGACAACACAACCATAGTTAATGGAAAGGGTAAGAAAGCCGAAATTAAAGCAAGAGTAGGTCAAATTCGCGCTCAGATTGAAACCACAACTTCGGATTACGATAAAGAAAAATTACAGGAAAGATTAGCAAAGCTGTCTGGTGGAGTTGCAGTGCTATATGTCGGTGCGCCAACAGAAGTGGAAATGAAAGAGAAGAAAGATAGAGTTGAAGATGCTTTAGCTGCAACACGAGCGGCTGTAGAGGAAGGAATAGTTGCTGGTGGAGGTGTTGCATTGCTAAGAGCGATTGAGACATTAGATAAAATTAGTGGATTGAATGAAGATGAGGTCACTGGAATTGCTATTGTTAAAAGAGCAGCAGAAGAACCTTTAAGGCAGATTATTGCGAATGCAGGTGAAGAAGGAGCTGTAATTGTTCAGGAAGTTAAGGCTGGTAAAAAAGATTTTGGGTACAATGCAAGATCAGAGAAATTTGAAAACCTCTTTAAGGCTGGAGTAATTGATCCAACAAAAGTTACCCGTATTGCGGTTGAAAATGCAGCATCTATTGCTGCAATGTTATTGACAACGGAATGTGTAATAGCAGATCAGCCAGAAGAAGCTGCACCTGCAGCTATGCCTCCAATGGGAGGAGGAATGCCTGGAATGATGTAGTAGAACACATAAATTTTAATATTCCAAAAAGCCATCAATTGATGGCTTTTTGTTTTTTTCATTAGTTTGGTATAAAATTTGGCTTTGTACTGAAAATGAAAAAACACATAATTATTTTCCTTTTGCTTTTTATCATGCCCTCATGCATAGAGATTTTGGATGATATTAAATTTAATAATGATGGGTCGGGGACATTTAAGTATACCGTTAATCTCAGCTCAAGTCAGGTAAAGCTAAATTCAATACTTGCTCTTGATAGTCTCGACGGTAAAAAAGTACCGAGTTTAGCTGAGATTCAAGAAAAAATTGAAGAATTCGGTACGGATCTATCAGAACAGGAGGGAATTTCTAATGTTCATATAGACACAAATTACACACAATTCATTTTTAAAATTCAATGTGATTTTTCTAATGTCGTAAACTTACAAAGAGGAATTGAAAATTCACTACATAAAATCACAACAAAATTGAATGGTGAAAACCTCTCTCATGACTGGATTAAATATGATGGCCAAATGATGGTTAGAAAGGTTCCTAATTTGGAGTCATGGTCTATACCAACAATCAAAACTGAAGATTCTGATCTTTTAAAAAAAGGAAATTACACATCGATTACCCGTTTTGAAAACCGCGTGAATTATTTTGAGAATGCTACTGCTAAACTGTCTAAAAACGAGCGTGCGGTGATGTTAAGAAAAAGTGCTTTTGATGTGTTTAATGACCATGCGGTAATGGACAATATAATCTATGTAGATAGTACGAGATACTAATGATTTATTCGTACTTTCGATTAATATTTCAGCTTTATGTTTAAGTTAAAAAGTCCCCTTCTAATATTTGCCTTATTATTTTGTTTTCATTGTAATTCGCAGCAAAGTGAATACATAGTACCAAAAGAGGCCTCGACAGTTTTTAGCATTAATAATATTAACTTGCTCAAAAAGATATCTCTTAACGATTTGGTGGCATATGACTTTATGGAAGAGATTCATCAAGAGCTATTTGATGGGTCCACAGCAGGCAAAACTTTAAAAGATGCAGGCTTAGATTTTGACCAAAGATTGAATATCTTTTATGGAAAGAATGAACTCTTAGAGGTATCTGGGTTTTCATTTGGAGTAGATGATAAAATGGCTTTATTTCAAGTTTTTGATGACTTTGAAGCCACAGGATTAATTTCGAGCTCAGCGGAAAAGTACTCTTCGTTTTTTAATACACTAATTATTGAGAACAAAACTGCCCTTTTAATAAGAGTACAACCTCAAGACCAATTCGTGACTGACATAACTGATTCAATTTGGTATTCAAGAGGAAATGAAAATCCGTTTGGTAATGAGCTTAATTTTGAGTTCATGGATGAACCAGAAGTGTTCTATGAAGATGATATGCACAAGCTTTATAATAGCAACTTTGATTTAGAGAAAAATTATTGGGAGATAAGGGATAGTATTCTTTATGATTTACAGGTCAAATATTTGGACAATGTACTTGCAGACCTTTTTGTCAATAAAAACAGTTTGTATTCTAAGGACCCCAGATTTGCCAAGCAAATTGCCAGGAATTCTGAAGGAATATTTTACCTCGACAATTCAAGGAATATTACAAACGAACAAGGATTGTGGTATTTTCAAACCATGTATCCCATCATGAATGATGATTTAAAAGAATTGTATAAGGATAATATTATGCTCGGCGATCTGAACATAGATTCAAATGAAATTAATTTCAAGGTGAATGCGAATTACGGTAATGAGCTTGGTTCCATTTATTCAGAAATGAACAACAATAAAATCAACAAGAAATTCCTTAAGTACATTCCTGATAATAGTCCTGCCTATTTAATTTACAATATTGATTTAAAAAAAGCATATGACAAAGCATATGACATTGTACTTCCTATTTTAAAAAGTCAGAAAAACATGGAGATGGTTATGAATATTTTAGCCATTCAGCTTTTAGATCAACTGGTAGATAAAAAGTCTTTTTTTGGAGCCTATAAAGGTGGTATGTTTGCATCTTTTAATGGAGTTGAAAAAGTAAAAGTAAAACAGATTGAATATCTATATGACGAAGAGAATTTTGATTATTCAGAGATAGAAACGGAATCAGATGAGGAAATTCCAGTTTTTACGATTGGTTTCGCATCACAAAGACCTGATTTATTCGAAATGATTTTAGAAGACTTATCTAGATTGAGCTCTCGAATTAAAAAAATGGATGGTTATTGGATGGTTGAGGATGCTATTCTAGATGCTACACCGGTGTTTTTGGTTTGCAATAAAAACACATTTATTATCACTAATAATCGCACCTTAGTTGAATCAAATCTTAACGGGTATGGTAGCCAATCACTATCCGGAAAAAAAATAAAAAGAATCAAAAAGTCAGGCGTCTTATATGCCAACATTGATCTTGATGAAACGCTTCATAAATTTCCAATTGATTTCTTAGATGAAAGACAAAAGCTTGTTTTCGAAAGGTTAAAAGGAAAGTCAGGTATGTTTGAACTTACTTCAGGTGAGTCTGAGCTGGATCAGACGAAGTACCAGATCAGCTACACCTTTGAAGGCAACAGTAGCTCAGGTGAGCAATTCTTAGACATGATTAATTCATTGTATATATTTTCCAAATAATAGGAGAGTGTATAAGAAGATTTCCATCATTGTTTTATTGGCCATGCTTTTGGCCTTATTGCTTTATATAAAACCGTTTAAAGAAAAGGAAAATCAAGAATTTAAAATTGAGCGCATTCTTCCTGAAGCGGATATGGTGGGAAAAATACATGTACTTGATTTACTTAAAGAAACCACAGACCTTCTAATTTTTAATAATGTTCAGGCACGACAATTTCTAACTTATGAGTTTATGCTTTCCATGGCTAAAAAGTATGGAATAGATCTTCAAAGTCAGGTTTATATTTTTGCCAATGATCGAGGTGATTATGGATTAGTGATTCCTCTGCTCAATTCAAATAAACTAGATAATGCCATTGAGCGTGTGGAGATGGATTTTGAGGTTTCGGATACCTTGATTGAAAAGGATAGGGTATATAAGATAGACGATCAAGATATGTACTTCTTCAAGAGGAAAAAATTTGCCGTTATATATAAGGGGAAATACTTTTCCGAAGTATACAATGAGCTGACAAGGAAGTCACCTGTCATAAAGGAATCCTGGAAGATGTTGTTTTCAAACCCTTATTTCAAGAAAGAACATTTGGTTATGTACACTAAGAGCAAAGTGCTAAATGATTTAGGAATTAATCATATTTATCTGGCTCATGACAGTGACTCTACGGAGCTTTACTTAAAAAGTAGAATTGTGATGAACGATTCTATTCCATTTTTAATAAATAAAGAAGGGAAAGCCATAAATTTTTCTAATCGTTCAAATAGAATAGTCGATTTGCATTTGAATTTTCAGCAGCTAAATTTAAATACCAAAGCATTAATTGCATCTAAGCTTAAAAATTTATCAAAAAAAATCAGCTTTCCGATAAAAGAATTTATAGCATTATGGGCAGGTGATTTGTGCTTTGAAGAAGGCGGGTATTATAAAATCACAGAAAAGTATGTAGAAACGGAGCTTGATGAGAACTTCGAAACTCAGGAAGTTGAAAAAACACGAGAAGTAGTTGTGCCACGATACAAGCTCATGGTTTCAACCTTGAAGCCTGCTAAGGCATTTATCAACACCTTAATTTCTAAGGGTATACTCACAATGGAAGAGGATAAATACAGATTTCTGTTTTCACCTTTGTTCAGTATGAAGATTTATAAAAATGCCTTTGTTTTTTATACAAGTGAAAATATTCCTAGTATTATCCCATCTACAGAAAATAAGATGCGGTGGGACTATAAAGGGATCCAGTTGAATTTTGATATTGATAGCTCTATTAATAACACTTTATATGGGGGAATTCGAATTCCGGCAAAAGCCATTTTAAAGAATACAGAAGCTCTTTAGAATCAGCTTTTTGACAACCTGCTCAATGTTTTGTGAACATGTGAAACACTACAATTAAATTTTAAGGAAAGCTCTTTTAAACTTACTTTTTCATCAGATCTCAGTTTGAATATTTCTAATTTGTCTTTTTCTGTTAAAGGATCCGGTCTCCCCATTGTAGAATTACCACCTTTGGGTCCATATTTCATTCTTCTTTTCACCCACAACTGACTATTGTCCCTTTTACCAGTTAAAAATCCAATTTTTATGGACTCGCTGTAGCTTGACCATTTTAAATTTTCAACATTATTGTTTTGTACGTCACCATCTAGATGAATAACTACTTTATTTTTTCTAGGTCTTTCATTAAGGATAAAAGTTGAAGCCACTAATTTATGTGGGTAAATGGTTCTTTTTTTTCCGTTATCATCAATAAGGTCAGTCATTAAGAATCCGTTTCCTGGATGAATTCTCAACGATTTTCTTTTCGATGAAAATTTCACCTTTCTACCGTTTTTAAAAGTTTTAATTCTTTGTATAGATCTTAAATTACCTAAAGTAGAAATCTCATAATCGGAAAAACCTGTAATCTGTTTCCAAAGCTCCATGGGTTAAAAACAAAAACAATTAAAAATGGTTCACTAGCCTAGAACAAATTCGAATTTTTCTGAATCTTGATGTAATTTTTCTAGAATTTCATTTAGTTCTTCAATGTCATTAGTTGTTACCAATTGAGTTTTAATGTCTTTAAAATTAGATATCCCTTTGAAATAGTTAGCATAATGTCTTTTCATTTCTGCCACTCCTAATTTTGTTCCTTTCCATTCAATGCTGGATGAAAGGTGCTCTTGAACAGCCTCAACTTTTTCTTTAAAAGAAGGATGCTTCAAATGAGTATTATATTTTATATAGTGCTTAATTTCTCTAAAAATCCATGGATTTCCTATGCTGGCTCTTCCAATCATTACACCGTCAACGCCATATCTGTTTTTATATTCAATGGCTTTTTCAGGAGAATCTATATCACCATTTCCAAAAACAGGGATGTTCAGCCTAGGATTGTTTTTAACCTCCGCGATTAATGACCAATCAGCATTCCCCTTGTACATCTGTTTTCTTGTTCTACCATGAATTGAAATAGCTTCAATACCTACGTCTTGAAGACGTTCGGCAACTTCTACTACATATTTTGTTTTTTCATCCCAACCCAATCTAGTCTTTACGGTAACGGGTAGCTTTGTTGATTTAACTATTTCTGCCGTCATTTTCACCATCTTAGGGATGTCCTGTAGAATACCTGCTCCTGCACCTTTACAAGCGACCTTTTTGACCGGACAGCCATAGTTGATATCTATAATATCTGGATTGGATTGCTCTGTTATTTCTGTTGCCTTTTTCATACTTTCGATATCAGATCCGAAAATCTGAATACCAATGGGTCTTTCCTTTTCGTAGATATCTAGCTTTTGACGGCTTTTCACTGCATCACGGATTAGACCTTCAGAAGAAATAAATTCAGTATACATCAAATCAGCTCCATATCTTTTGCATAAAGCCCTGAAGGGAGGATCACTGACATCTTCCATAGGAGCTAATAATAACGGAAAATCACCCAACTCTATGTTTCTGATTTTGACCACTAAAAGTTTTATTTTTGATTTATATTTTTCAAATAGGATTTGAGTTCCTGCTCATTCTCGGAATTGAGTATCATTAATTTATCTTCAGTATCAATAATAATGTAGCCTTTTAAGCCGTCAATTAAAATGGTTTTATCTGTATTTGCTTTTACAAGACAATCTGTACTATTGAAAAAATAAGTCTTATCATTGTTTATTGAATTGCCATTTTTGTCTTTCTTTAAAAGGCCTTTTAGACTTCCCCAGGTTCCCAAATCACTCCAATCGAATGAAGATAATACAACAGAGGTATTGGGGTCATTTTCCAATATGGCATAATCAATGGAAATATCTTCACACTTTTGGAAAGCATCATTTAAGAAATTAGCTTCATTTTCAGTATTGTAATTTAGGTCATCTTCAAAGAAGATTTTGAAAAGCTCATTTGAGTATTTCATGAAGCTGTTTTTTATGGTATTTGATTTCCATGCAAACATTCCAGAATTCCAATAAAAATTACCTTGACTGATGAATTTTTTTGCTAGATCTAAATTCGGCTTTTCCCTAAACTGTTTGACTTTGGCTACTGTATTTATTGAGCTATTCAACCCATCAAACTCAATATAACCATAACCTGTATCTGGTCTGTTTGGTTTAATTCCAAAAGTAACAAGCTCATCCGAGCTGTTTGCTTTGTCTAGGCCTGTTTCAAGGTCTTTAAAAAACTGATTCTCATTGATAATCAAGTGATCTGCAGGTGAAACGAGCATGAGCGCATTTGAATCTTTTTTGTGAATTTTTGCAGTTGCATATGCCAGACACGGAGCGGTGTTTTTTCTTTGAGGCTCACATAACACTTGATTTTCATTAATTCCTAATTGTTTAATTACCTTGTTTTTATAATCGAGATTTGTGAGTACGTAGATGTTTTTTTCAGGAACAATTTGTTTAAAACGGTCAAATGTTAGTTGAATTAAACTTTTCCCAGTGCCTAAAATATCTAAAAATTGCTTTGGATTGTCATTAGTAGAAAGTGGCCAAAACCTACTACCGACGCCTCCAGCCATTATTAAACAATATGTCGATGAATTATTCATTCTGATCTATTTACTTCAGCTAACGCATGTATTAAATATGTTTTACCTGAGCTTATTTCTTTGCAAAGATACCGGGTTCTTCGCAATTTCCCCTTGGAATAGGTCTTTTTATTTATAATGAAGTATGTATTTTCTTCCAATTCTTCTAATGTCACGGTTTTCTTTTGAGCATCATATTTCTTAAGAGCCCTTGATAGGTGAATATCCGAACAAGACGAAGCTTTTAGATTTTTGATTGATTTTGACAATGTGATTTTAAGATCTTTAGGTAGCGCTTTATCAGAAAGAACAGGTTCGAGCAAATTAGAAAATTCTTTTTTCCATTCTTTTCCATGTGGGCTTACCCCATGATTATAAGAATTATAAGTATTTAGATGGGCAAGTTCGTGAAGTGTTGTAATTAAAAAGGCGTAAGGATTTAGATCTCCGTTTATGGTTATTTGTGATTTTTTGGTGTTTTTTACAGAAGCTTTAAAATCTCCAAGCTTTGTACGCCTTGGCGCAACAATTTTAAATTTAACATTAGATTGAAGAATCAAACCTGACACATAAGACACAAATTCTTCAGGTAAATATTTTGACAGTATGTGATTGAATTTTGATGTTTTATCCATTTCAACTGGAAAATTAATTAATCAAAATAAATTAGCATTTGATTTGCATTCAAAGTTTAAACGTTAAAATTATGATTATTTTAGTATCGTGAAGTTGTTGTATCATTTTGGGCGGTATATTTTAATGTTAAAAATCCTTTTCGCTGTTCCATCGAAATGGAGGATTTTATGGAAAAGAGTCGTCTCTGAACTTGAAATTATTGGGATTAGTTCATTATTTATTGTGGGCTTAATGTCTTTGTTTATGGGTGGGGTAATCGCATTGAATACGGCCTATCAATTGACCACACCTCTGCTCCCCGATTACACCGTAGGGTATATTACCCAGCAAAGTACTTTTTTGGAATTTTCACCCACAGTAATGTCTTTGATACTCGCTGGAAAAGTAGGATCAAATATTGCTTCAGAGATTGGAACGATGAGAGTTACAGAGCAAATTGATGCACTTGAAATCATGGGTGTCAATTCACTAAACTTTCTTGTTCTTCCTAAGATCATAGCTGCTATGTTGTTCTTCCCGATTCTAATTATTTGCTCAATGGCACTAAGTCTTATTGGCGGTTGGCTGGCTTTGCAGGTTTCTGGTTTGATTAATACAGAGGTATATGTACTGGGAATTCGTTCTTTTTTTGATCCATTTCATATTACCTATGCACTTATTAAATCTGTTTCTTTTGCATTCTTAATCGTATCGGTATCATCTTATTATGGATACTATGTACGAGGAGGCTCTTTAGATGTTGGTAAGGCCTCTACACAAGCCATAGTGACGAGTAGCGTTGTTATTTTAATGGCCAATTTCATTTTAACTAAACTTTTGCTTTTTTAATGATTGAGGTTCATAATATCAATAAGTCCTTTGGTGAGGTTCAAGTACTTCATGACATTACTACAACTTTCGAGAAAGGTAAAGTAAATTTAATTATTGGTCAATCTGGTCAGGGGAAATCTGTATTGGCTAAATGCATGGTGGGTCTTCATGAGGTGGATTCTGGGAATGTTATTTATGAAGGAAGAGATTTCACATCCATGAATCGAAATGAAAGGAGTCAGATCAGACAACAAATTGGAATGCTATTTCAAGGCGCAGCCTTGTTTGACTCCATGAATGTTGAAGAGAATGTGGGTTTTCCATTATCTATGTTTAGCACTAAGACTAGTGCAGAGATTAAAAAACGTGTTGATTTTTGTTTGGAAAGAGTGAATTTATCGGGTAAAAATTCTTTGTTACCATCTGAATGTAGTGGTGGGATGCAAAAGAGAATTGGAATTGCAAGAGCTATTGCGATGAATCCAAAATTTTTGTTTTGTGACGAGCCTAATTCCGGTTTAGATCCTAAAACTGCCATTGTAATTGATGGCTTAATTAAAGATATCACCCAGGAATTCGACATGACAACCGTTGTGATTACTCATGATATGAATTCAGTTATCGAGATAGGTGAAAATGTTATTTTTATTTACGAAGGTAAGAAGTGGTGGCAGGGAGATCGAAGGTCTATTATTACAACTGAAAACCCAGAGATTAGTAATTTTGTTTATGCTTCTGAATTTATGAAAGAAATTCGTCAGAACATTCAAAACACAAGGAGCTAATTTTTCTTTTCATTTCTCTTAAAAAAAATTATCTTTGCAACCGCTTTAAAAATGTTTAAAGTGAAGAGAGCTTTCTCTAATGTTGAAATAAATGCGGATGTGGTGAAATTGGTAGACACGCTAGACTTAGGATCTAGTGCCGAGAGGTGTGCGGGTTCGAGTCCCTCCATCCGCACCATTTTTAGGTCTCGTTCTACTGAACGAGACCTTTTTTATTGAATTAATAATAACAAAATGAACGTAGTACAAGAAAAAGTTGATAAGCTTAACGCGATCTTAAAGGTTCAAATCAATTCTGACGATTATCAGTCGAAGGTAAAAACCACCCTTGAAAAGTATCGAAAAACAGCAAAAGTTCCTGGATTTAGACCTGGTCATGTCCCATTAGGAATGATACAAAAACAATATGGTAAAACTGTATTGGCTGAAGAACTTAATAAAATCTCTAATGATGGTTTGTATAAATTTATTCAAGACGAAAAATTAGAAATTCTTGGAAATCCAATTCCTTTACAGGATGATACTTTTAAAGGAGACCTTGATAACCCAGCTGATTTTGAGTTTTCATATGAAATAGGTTTTTCACCAAAATTTGATATTCCATTATCCTCAAGAAAGAGTATAGAATATTTCTTAGTTAAAGTTGATGACAAGCTTATCGCAAAACAAATCGAAGACTTATGTAAGCGATATGGTAAGTTAGAATCAACTGACGAGGTTGGAGAAACGGATATGGTTATGGGCTTGTTTAGAGAGCTCGATTCAAATAAGGAACCTAAGGATGGAGGAGTTGAACACAATTCTACTATTTCAATGGAATTTTTGACTGATAAAAAAGCCATAAAGTCATTGAAGGGCAAAAAAATTGATGATTCAATAGTTCTCGACCCCAGTACTGTGAGTAAAGATGCAAAGGATATGGCATCAATGCTTGGAATTGAGGAATCTGGTCTTGAAGGCTTGTCAAAGCATTTCAAATTCACGATAAATGATATTAAGAGAATGGAAATGGCAGAATTGAATGAAGATTTGTTTAATAAACTTTTCCCTGCTGGAGATGTAAAGTCTGAATCTGAATTAAAGGAGAAGGTGGCTTTAGATTTAACAAATATGTTCAAAGAAGATTCCAATCGATTGTTTACTCAAACCATTTATGATTATTTAATGGATAAGACTAAGATAGCGATGCCAGAGAGCTTTTTGAAAAGGTGGATAAAAATTTCTAATGAAAAGCCAATAGATGATGAAACTTTGGATAATGAATTTGATGGTTATCTAAAATCAATGAAATGGCAATTGATACAGGGAAAGATCTTTAAAGAAAATGATATCCAAATTTCTAATGAGGAAGTAATGGATTTCACCAAATCATTGTTGGTTTCGAATTACGCTCAGTATGGAATGCCAGCTCCTGAAGATAAAGAATTAACTGAAACGGCTATGCGTTTGCTTAAGGATAAAGAGCAAGTAAATGGAATTTATGATCGTTTAACGGAAAAGAAGCTTTCAGAATATTTTCAGAACAACGTTCCAATGAAAGAAAAGAAACTGAGCTACGACGACTTTGTAAAAAAGGCCTCAAAAAAATAAAGATGGGCTAAAACCAACTTTTTATAAATAAAGGTGTTTTATGAATAAAATAAATGAATAATTTTAACAAAAAAAAATAGATTATTATGTCAACTTTAGTAGGTAAAAAATTTCCAGACATCAATGTCAAAGCGACTGATAGTACTGGTAACACTTTTGATATCAATGTGCTTAACCAAGCTGTTGAGAATAAGAAAAAGGTATGTCTTTTTTGGTATCCAAAGGATTTTACATTTGTATGTCCAACTGAAATTCATGCTTTTCAGGCAGCTGCTGCGGAATTTGAAAAAAGAAATACCATATTGATTGGAGCTTCATGTGATACTGCGGAAGTTCATTTTGCTTGGCTTAATACAGCCAAAAATAATGGAGGAATTGAAGGAGTTAAATTTCCATTAATAGCTGACTCTACAAGAATTCTCGCGATGGAGCTTGGAATCCTTGATTTCGACCTTTTTGATGAAGAAGCAACAGAGGGCGATAATGTACCATATAGAGCTACTTACTTATTAGATGAAGAAGGTTTTGTGTATCATGACTCCGTAAACTTCTTTCCAGTTGGAAGAAATGTACAGGAAGTTCTGAGATTGATTGATGCATATGCTCACAACCAAGAACATGGCGAAGTTTGTCCAGCAAATTGGCAAGAAGGTGGTGATGCAATGTCTGCCACAAGAGATGGTGTTGCGGAATACCTGAGCAGTCATTAATTCTTTAACATTCTATAAGATGGTAATTCATAATTACTAATTATAGCATATCATCTTTAAAACGTATAAAATAAAGGCCATGAGATAATCATGGTCTTTTTTATGCAAATTGCTTTAATGCCATATTTATTTTATTTCTACATTTACCTTTGAAACCCATTTGTATCATTTATGTCTGACTTACTCCAAAAACTAGAGGCTATTCATTTCCGATTTATTGAGGTTGGTAATCTCATAACAGATCCTGACATTATTGCTGACATGTCTCGATATGTCAGATTAAATAAGGAGTATAAAGATCTTGAGGTCATTGATCAAACATTCAAGAAATACAATAATTTAATTTCTAACCTTCAAAACTCTAAAGCATTACTCGAGAATGAAACTGATCCTGAAATGAGGGAAATGGCAAAAATGGAAATTGAGGAACTGGAATCGCAGCGCCCCTCTATGGAAGAGGAAATTAAATTCATGCTTATCCCTAAAGATCCAGAGGATGATAAAAATGCAATCATTGAACTAAGGGCAGGTACTGGGGGAGATGAGGCGTGTATTTTTGTTGAAGATGTATTCAGAATGTATACCATGTATTTTAAAGAGAAATCATGGAAACATGAAATAATAAATTCTTCCGAAGGAACAGTGAAGGGGTATAAAGAAATTTCTATGAGTATTGAAGGAGAAGGGATTTATGGTATGCTTAAATTTGAATCGGGTGTACATAGGGTACAGCGTGTTCCTGAAACTGAATCACAGGGAAGAGTGCATACCTCGGCCATAACAGTAGCGGTATTGCCAGAAGCAGAAGATGTTGATTTTGAGCTTGACATGACTGATGTTCGACGGGATACATATAGAGCTTCAGGGGCAGGGGGGCAGCATGTAAATAAAACAGAGTCTGCAATCCGATTAACGCATATTCCAACGGGTGTTGTTGTAGAATGTCAGGACGGACGAAGCCAGCATAAAAATTTAGAGAAAGCGACATCGGTTTTAAGATCAAGATTATATCAAGCTGAGCTTGACCGTGTTGAAAGTGAAAGAGCCGAGCAACGAAAAACACTTGTTGCTTCAGGTGATAGATCTGCAAAAATTCGAACCTATAATTATCCTCAAGGAAGAATAACGGATCATAGAATAAATAAAACTATGTATAACTTAAGCTCATTTATGAACGGAGATGTTCAGGAAATGATAGATGCATTGAAAATGGCCGAAAATGCCGAAAAATTAAAAGGCGAATAAGGATGAACAGAAAAGAATTAGTTGAACAGATTTTTCAAAAAAACTCTTTCCTATGTGTGGGTTTAGATCCAGATCTTAATAAAATTCCAAAGCATCTTCTTGAATCAGATGATCCAATATTTGAATTCAACAAAGCCATCATTGATGCTACAAGTGACTTATGTGTGGCGTACAAACCAAATTTAGCATTTTATGAATGTCTTGGTATTTCTGGATGGGAATCATTTCAAAAAACTATTGATTATATTCCGAAGGATTGCTTGATAATAGCAGATGCTAAACGAGGTGACATAGGAAATACATCCCTTTATTATGCAAGAACTTTTTTTGAGACATTTGCTTGTGACGCTTTGACAATAGCTCCTTATATGGGTTCGGATAGTGTTAAACCTTTTTTGACCTACGAAAATAAATGGGCAGTAGTGCTGGCGATGACCTCCAATCAGGGTGCAAGAGATTTTCAGTTTTTGGAGTCGAATGGTGTTCCGATTTATGAATCTGTAGTGAAAAAATGTAAAGAGTGGGGAGTTGACAAAAATACGATGTTTGTCGTTGGAGCTACCCGTTCAGAGGATATTTCCAAAATGAGAAGTCTAGCACCAAATCATTTTTTCTTGGTGCCTGGTGTTGGAGCTCAAGGAGGCTCTTTAAAGGAGGTTGTGGAATACGGAATGAATGCTGAATGCGGCCTTTTGGTTAATTCCTCAAGGGGAATTATATACGCAGATCAAACTGAAGATTTCGCAAATGGAGCAAAAAAAGAAGCGTTAAAAATACAATCCGAAATGGGTGTGTATTTGAAACGCTTGTAAAATGTTTTAATACGATTGATTCTTATTTGGAAACTAAGTCCTGATTTTCTACCTGTACATTATCAATACTTCCGTAGGCATCACAACTTGCTGTTCTACCAGCTCCGCATGAAATTAAAATCGTGGTTAAAAAGGCGAGTAAAAATACTAATGTTGCTTTCGATTTCATAGTGTAAATTTTTGTTGTTCGTATTTGTCTAACGGGCTTAGTATCTCTAAAGTTACAATTTTATTTAAAAAATATTGGATTTAGGGATTAAAAAATGGAATTTTATAGGGAATAACTTATATCTCACTACGTGAAATTACATACTTGGGGCTTTTTACTTTTTTTTCTAATAATACCAATGAAATATGGGCTTACACAGGAGGTTTATTCAATTCATTACGAAAATGTGCAAGCAAATAAAAAGCTCCCAAAATTTCTAAAATGTGACACCTCAAAAAAAAACGACAATATCAAGCAAGAAATTCAAAAATTGAGATTTGAATTAATAGAGGTTGGTTATTTTTTGAATGAGATTTCTTTAAATGATTCCAGTAAGAAATGTTTTGTTAATCTGGGAAGTAAGTTTAGTGAAATACATCTAAACGATTCTATCGACATTGACAAAGGCATTTTCAATAGAGCACGTATCGATCATCATTTCAGTCCAAAACAGTTTGCACAATATCTAGAATCAAAAACGAGGCGTTATTTAGACTCAGGCTACCCTTTTGTTAATGTTTATTTGGTTAATAGTTCAATAAAAGGGCAGGAGATTTCATCTACTCTTTCTGTCGTTAAAGGGAATTACAGCGTCCTCAAAAAAATTCATATAAAAGGCGATTCTAGTATTTCTATAAATACCATTCAAAGTATCATTGGAATGTCTATCGGAGATCCCTACAGTGAAAACGCCATTGTCCTAATAGATGAAATGATTGCTCAAAATAATTTCATCAATACAATTAAACCTTCAGAAATATTGTATACCAATGAAGGTCATGAAGTGTTTTTGTATTTAAAGTCAGATCGAGTAAGTTTTTTACGTGGAGCAATCGGTTTACAACCTAACCCGGTAAGTCAAAAGATGGCTCTAACTGGAGAGATCAATTTGAAACTTGAGAACACCTTAAAAAAAGGAGAGTTATTCAAACTTAATTGGCGAAGCATAAAACCTCAGACCCAGCGTTTAAATATAAATTTTAATTATCCCTTTCTTTTCCAAAGTCCATTTGGTGTCGCTTCCAATTTTTTACTTTACAAACGCGATTCAACTTTTTTAGATTTGAATGCAGAATTTAATGTTTCTTACAGATTAAATAATGGAATGCTTTTCAGGGCTCATTATAGATACATCAACTCAAATTTACTAAGTGGAGCAGAAAACAGCGTTGAATTTGAATCACTTAGTTCATACAGTACCAATTCATATGGTCTGTCAATTGAAAAAAAAGATATTGATAATATCATGAATCCTTCAAGGGGGCGTGTTTTTGAAAGTAAAATTTATTTGGGACAAAGAAAGCTTAATGCTGATTCAGTTAGTGTATCAAACACGACATTTTCAGGCCATTTCAATTATCGAGAGTATATTCCCTTGTTTAAGAGACATGTCATTCTCCTTTCTGGAGAATTTGATATGTATTCTAGTCCTGTTATATATCAAAATGAGCTTTTCCGATTTGGAGGACTGAATAATCTTAGAGGTTTTAACGAGGAAGAACTTTTTGCTTCGGTTAAAGCTCAGTTCACTTTTGAATATAGATTTCTTCTGGATAAGAGTAGTAACGTATTTGTTTTTTATGACCAGTGTATGTATGAAAACAGTGCTTTAGGTTATTTTAAAGATCAACCTTTTGGGTTTGGAGCAGGAATTTCTTTTGGTTCAAAAATTGGTGTTTTTAATATTACGTATGCGCTTGGAAAAAAATTCTCGAACCCGATAGATTTCAGATCTAGCAAAATTCACTTTGGTTATACCACTTATTTTTAGGATTGATTTATCTTTGCGTTGATGGTGAAAAAAGTACTTTACCTTTCTTATGATGGTATGACAGATCCTTTAGGTCAGTCTCAGGTACTTCCCTATATTATCGGACTTACTAAACAAGGGTACCGTTTTCATCTTATTAGCTTTGAAAAACCAGGTAGATTTCAGCTTCATAAAAAGGAAATATTTAAGATTTGTGAAGAAAATTGCATCACCTGGATACCAATGCTTTATACTAAGCGCCCTCCCTTGTTATCAACCATGTGGGATGTTCGTAGAATGAAAAAAAAGGCTTTTTCTTTGGACAAAGAAAATTCTTTTTCTATTGTGCATTGCAGAAGCTATTTGCCTGCGCTAATTGGGCTGTCAATGAAAAGAAAGCGTAAGACATCCTTTCTATTTGACATGCGCGGATTCTGGGCTGATGAAAGGGTTGATGGGAATCTTTGGAATTTGAAAAATCCTGTTTATAAGTGGGTTTACAATTATTTTAAAAGAAAAGAGCTGTTATTCTTGAATGATTCAGATTACACTGTTTCATTGACGAATGCTGGAAAAGAAGAAATGCTAAACTGGAAAGGAGTCATAGGCTTGAGCGATAGGATAAAGGTAATCCCCTGCTGCGCGGACTTGAGTCTGTTTAAACCTGTCCCAGCAGATTCTAAACAGTTTACATTGGGTTATTTAGGCTCCTTAGGCACTTGGTATATGCTGAAAGAAATGCTTTTGGTTTTTCAACAGATTACAGAAAACATCCCCGATGCAAAATTTCATTTCTTAACTAAAGATGATCCTGAAATTATTTATAGTGAGTGTAAAAGGCTGGGAATTGATTCTGAAAATGTAGTTGTAGAAGAAAGTGATCGAAAAGACATTCCCTACAAAACAAGAAATTGGAGTTTCTCCGTATTTTTTATTCTTCCTTGTTTTAGCAAATTATCGTCTTCTCCAACAAAACAAGGTGAGCTTATGGGAATGGGTATTCCTATAATATGTAATAGTGGAGTCGGAGATGTTGATTCGATTGTCGAAAAGTATCAATCTGGTTGTGTAGTTTCTAATATCAATCAGCTTAATTTAGGTGATATTTTAGAGAAAAGCTTTGACAAAAATATATTGACTAAGGGTGCACATGATTATTTTTCCCTAGATAAGGGAATTCAATCATATTATAAGATATACGAGAAAATATGCTAAAATTTAATACCAATTCTGAAAGGGTTGTTCAGGTAGATAATAAGAAAGAGGTATTTGTTTTTAATTCTGAAGACGATAATCTCGATCAGGTTACTGTAGATTCATTTGGAGAGGAATGGTCAAAATTTAATTATTTTGATGAAGATGAGATTGAAAATATTGGGAACGAGTATTTTGATATTGTTGATTTTTCAAAATTCAACGAACAATCAACAGCCTTAGATGTAGGATGTGGAACAGGGAGATGGTCAATTTATTTATCATCGAAGTTTTCAAACGTATATTCAATGGATCCAAGTAAAGCGATTTATGCGGCTGCAAATTTAACCAAAGATATTCCAGGAATTCATCTTATAAAAGCATCTGCAGAAAATATTCCATTTGAAGACAATACATTTGATCTTGTAATTAGCTTGGGTGTCTTGCATCATATTCCAGACACCCAAAAAGCACTTAACTCTGTTGCGAAAAAGGTTAAGAAGGGAGGTCAGTGCTTGATATATCTATATTATGCTTTGGATAATCGCTCGATATTCTATAAAATGATTTTTTATGCTTCAAGTTTCTTTCGATATTTTATTTCAAAGTCCCCATCATTTATTAAAAAAGGTATTTGTGATGTTATCGCAGTTCTTGTTTATCTGCCCTTCATATTCCTTTCAAAATTTGTAAAAATCTTATTTGGTAAGAAATGGGGAAATAAAATCCCACTTTCTTATTATTCAAATAAGTCATTTAATGTTATTCGAAATGATTCTTTAGATAGATTTGGAACCCCTTTAGAGCAGAGGTTTACCAAGGTGCAGATTGAGAAAATGATGCGAGAAGCAGGTTTGAGCGACATTCAATTTTCGAAAAATCAACCTTATTGGCATGTAATAGGTAGAAAATAAAGATACTTATGAAAAAAATCGTAATCGTTTGCCCCCACCCAAAAGATGTTGCACCAGGTCAAAGATTAAAATATGAGCAATATATTCAAAGCTGGGAAAAAAATGGTTTTGTTGTGGATATAAAGCCATTTATGACGGATCGGTTTTGGAAAATCGTTTATAAAAAGGGACATTACCTCGAAAAAATATGTTGGACTTTCTACGGTTACCTTAGAAGATTGAAACTACTTTTCACATTGAGAAAATATGACCTCTCTTATATTTTTCTTTGGGTTACACCATTTGGCACGACCTTTTTTGAACGATTGTATTGTTTCGTTTCAAAAAATGTAATTTATGATATTGATGATTTGGTTTATCATAAAGATCATAAAAGTGAAGCAAATTCCTTTTTAGCCATTTTAAAAGGCCGAAAGAAACCTATTTATATGATGCGTCGATCCAAACACGTTATCACCTGTACGCCTCATCTAGATTCTTTTGTTCGAAAATTTAACACAAATACCACAGACATATCCTCAACAATTAATACAGAAACTTATATTCCTATAAATTCATATACCAATGATGGAACATTGACAATAGGGTGGAGTGGAAGCCACTCTACCTCGAAATATGTCTATTTATTACAAGAATTACTACTTGAAATTTCGAAAAAGTATAAATTTAAATTATTGGTGATTGGTGATCCGACTTTTAATATCGACGGTTTAGATTGTGAGGCCATAAAGTGGGTTGAAAAAACTGAGGTTAAGGATCTTCAACGTATAGATATTGGTATTTATCCTTTGCCAAATGAAGAATGGGTATTAGGTAAAAGTGGGCTTAAAGCACTTCAATATATGGCTTTAGGAATACCCACTATTGCTACTGCAATTGGTGCAAATCACAGGGTGATTGAAGATGGCGTTTCGGGCACATTAGTAGAGACTGAATCCGATTGGAAAAAGGCTTTGGAAAAGTATATTTTGAATCCTGAGCTCCGAAGAAAACATGGAGTAAAAGCTAGGGAGCGTGTACAAGCTTTATATTCCATTAAGGCAAACGAGCCTGTGTATTTAGAAGTAATTAATAATGTCATAAGTCCTAAATGAAGCTGGTTTTTGCAACACATAATGACAACAAGGTAGCTGAGCTTCAGCATTTGTTGGGAGATGATTTTGAATTGTTGTCGTTAAAGGAGCTTTCTTACAATGACCATATTCCCGAAACATCCGATACATTAGAAGGCAATTCTAGGATAAAAGTTGATGCTGTATATGATTATTTTAAATTGCCATGTTTTGCCGATGATACTGGTTTAGAGGTAGAGTCTCTTGGTGGAGAACCTGGAGTTTTTTCTGCAAGATATGGAGGTGAGGAAAAAAATGCGGAAAAAAACATGGATTTGTTGCTGAAAAAGCTTCGAGGAAATACAAATCGAAGTGCAAGGTTCAGGACTGTGATTACGTATCGGTTCAATGATGAAATTCATCAGTTTGAAGGAGTTGTTGAGGGAGAAATTATTGATGAGAAAACAGGAGGTTTTGGATTTGGTTATGATCCCATATTTAAACCTAGTGGTTTGGATAAGACCTTTGCACAAATGTCCACTGATGAAAAAAATAAATTCAGCCACAGGGCAAGAGCATTTGAAAAGCTAAGAATCTTTCTTAAAGGACATTAAATTTTTAAAAGCACATTTTTTGCATTAAATTTAACGCTAAATAAATCATCAGATGTTTGAAAATAAAAAAGTCTTAATTCTTGAAGGAGGGGGGTTTAAAACTTCTTTCTCTGCTGGTGTTATGGATGCTTTTCAAATGCAATCTCACAATCCTTTTGATACATATATAGGCGTTTCTGGTGGATGCATTGCCATCTCATATTTCCTGAGTAAAAAATATGGATATTTTTATCATTGCATGCGTACATTATGTCAGGATGATCGCTTTGTAAAGTATACAAAAGCATTTTCAGAAGGGCTCATGAATTTGGATTTCTTTTATGACATTGCATACAAGGAATTCCCATTTGATTTTGACACTGCAATGAATGAGTTGAAGGATAAGGAATACTTTATTGTCCTTACAAACAGTGGCGATGGTTCAACGGAATATCATCAGCCTACAAGAGAGAATTTGGTAGATATGACTATTGCGGCAAGCACGGTCCCTATGTTGACTAAAGGAAAACATCTTGTGGGTGATGTACATTATTCTGATGGTGGAATTTCTGATCCTATTCCAATAAAATGGGCCGTAGATAACGGAGCTACGGATATTGTACTTGTACGAACGACCCATCACAATTTTAAACCGAGCTTATTGAGGCCAGAATATTTTGCATCAAAATTCATTAGGGCTAATGAAAAAATCAAAGCGGATGTAGAAAATTTTCAGATTAAAATTAAGGAATCAATAGATTACATTGATACTTTACCTGCTCATATTAAAATTGATCAAATAGCACCGGATGTAGTTCTCAATTCTAATATATTTACAAATTCCGTTAAAAACATAGAGCTCGATTATAGAACTGGATTAGAATCAGGATTGAATTATATTCATTCAATTCAAAGCAAAAAAGAATTTTCTAAAATTCACCAATAGATATTGATACAGAATCAACATCTCCGTCAATAGGAGGAGTAAGCTTTCGAATGACCACCTTGAATTTTGCATTTAGGCTTTTACTTTTCAATCGATTCATAATTCGTTGGCCTACACTTTCAATGAGTTTAGATCTTATAGCCATCTCTTCTTTTACAATTGTATTAATCCAAACATAATCTATCGTATAATCAAGCTTGTCTTGATTTGCAGCTGAAGCGAAATCAGTTTCAACAAAAACATCAACAGTATAGTGACCCCCTATTTTTGCCTCTTCTTCTAGACAGCCATGAAACGCATATAGCTTAATTCCTTCAACTGTGATATTATGCTTCATGCTTCAATTTCGAAATATGATGTAGACCTTTAATGATTCTTGAAAGCACTTCTTCTTTTCCTAAATATGCTGCAATATCAAACATACTAGGACCTGACCCAACACCCGTGACCAGAATTCGAAACGGTAGTAAAACTGCTCCAAAACCAAGATCGTTTGAGCTAAGAAATTCCTTAAATCTTGATTCAATTGTAGAGGCATCAAAAGACTCTAATTGTTCTAGAACAACTTTCCAGTTTTCCATGATTTCATTCGTGTTGTCTTTCCATTTCTTTGAAATCATCTTTTCGTCATAAGAGTTTGGCGTATCCAATAGGTAGCTCCCATCTCTTATTATGTCTATAGGAAAAGTAGCTCTTTCCTTCATTAAGGAACAAACTGATTCGAGTTTTTCTATCGGGAAATCGGAGCTTGATAATTCAGAAATAATTTCTGCAAGACTACGATCAGTTTTACCTCTTAAATATTGTTGTTGGAACCATTTTGTTTTTTCAGGATCAAATTTTGCTCCTGCTTTGGATACTCTTTCGAGTGTAAATGCCTCAACTAGCTCTTCAAGAGAAAATATTTCTTGGGCAGTACCTGGATTCCAACCGAGAAATGCAAGCATATTGATAAAAGCGTCAGGATAGTACCCTTTTTCGCGATATCCAGAATAGAGCTCACCTTCTTGTGTTGTCCAATCTATAGGAAAAACTGGAAATCCAAGTCTATCTCCATCTCTTTTTGATAGCTTACCGTTTCCGTCAGGCTTTAAAAGGAGGGGTAGATGAGCAAAGATTGGTCTTTCCCATTCAAAAGCATCATAAAGAAGAACGTGAAGTGGGGCAGAGGGCAACCATTCTTCTCCACGTATCACATGACTAATTTTCATGGCATGGTCATCCACAATGTTGGCCAAATGATAAGTAGGCATTCCATCACTTTTAAAGAGTACTTTGTCATCAAGGTTATTCGTGTTTACCACAACCCAGCCTCTAATAGTATCCTCAAATCGAACCTCCTCATTTCTGGGCATTTTCATTCTGATAACATATGGTGCTCCCTCTTCTAATAAACGTTCTACATCTGTTTGAGGAAGGGTAAGAGAATTTTTCATATTCATTCTACTTACGCCATTATATTGCCAGTTCGGCATACCCATTTTTTTAGCTTCAGCTCTCATTTGATCCAATTCTTTGGCACTGTCAAATGCATAATACGCTTTGCTGCTATTGATGAGCTGTTCTGCAAAATCTCGATAACTCGATTTTCTTTCAGACTGAATGTAAGGGCCATATGAACCACCAATTCCAGGCCCCTCATCAGGGCTTATTCCACACCATTTCAATGACTCAAGAATATATTCCTGTGCACCTTTTACAAATCTTGTTTGATCTGTATCTTCGATACGAATTATAAAAGTTCCTTTATGTTTTTTGGCAAAAAGATAATTGTATAATGCGGTTCTGACTCCACCCATATGCAATGGTCCAGTGGGAGAAGGGGCAAAACGTACACGTACTTCGTTTAATGACATAATATGAATTTGGTCGCAAAGATAGTTAAATCCTATATTTTAGTTATGGATAGCAGTATAAAGTATCATAATAAGGGCTGTATCCTGCCCAAACCCCTAGGGCACCTACGCTCATATTACTTGGTGCGTTAATGGGTGTAGAAAATGGATTTCCTGAATTTACAATCTGATTTAGTTTTGCATCGTAATAGGAAAATACATTTTCATCCATTTTTGAAAACTTTACAACTACAGTATCTCCGATACGATAATATCTCTTGTATTCTTTTAAATGCGTCGAATCCTTTCTATTCATGGGGTTTTCATAAAAAAACTCAAAGCTTATACCATCAAAGTATTGATCATCAAAATAACCACCCCTACCTCTTTTAAAGATGTCATCTTTCGGGAGACCATTTGATTTAATATTGGTTCTTTTAACTTCCCATTTATAACCATCGAACTGGTTTGGTGGATCAGATAGAATCGCCCAAGAATACCCGTATTCAATTGTTTCAGGTTCTAATTTCCAATAAACAGAATCCAATGGAGTAGGCAAAACTATTTTTGTCGAACCATTATACTCCTTTGAATTATGAAGTATGCGTAAAGTATATTCTTTCTCTATCTCTCCCAACAAGGTGGTATTTGAATAGACCATAACAGGTATTTGTAATAATTCACTATGTTTTTTTAGCCTTAACATTTCTGCCAATTTGTATTGAGATGATAATGGAAGGTCTGTGACGTTGAAAAGTTCCAAATCAAAGGTGTCATTTTCGCAAATGATTTGAACTTCAGCATCATATACAAATCCAGCAAGATAAGAGGCTAAATCAGTCTCAGAATAAATATCCGCAGATGTACTTAAAAGAACCAAAGGGTGCTGATTGGTCTCTATAGTTCCATCTACAACAATTTCAGCTACATATCCAGGGATATCGATTTCCACCTCTTTAGAACAGGAAAGAATAGTTGTAGATAATATCAGTATCGTATAAAAAATATATTTCATGATATATTGTAGTGAAAGGTAATAATTCTATTCCTCAATTATACAATTTCTATATTGCTTCTGCGACTTAGCTTAGTACTTATATCAATATCAATTCTTCCGAGTTGAATACCTGCCCAACCCACCTGATTAATTAAAACAAGCTCGTTATCAACATTTTTTTCTATCATAGGTTTTTCTAGAAATGTATGAGTGTGCCCTCCTATGATTATATGAATGTTTTGGGTTTGACTCGCCAATACGAGATCTGACACCTTTTGTCTGGTGTCATATGAATAACCCAAATGAGATAAGCAAATAATTAAATCACATCCCTTATCTTTTAATGTTTTTGCTGTCCTGTTTGCTGTTTCAATGGGATCGTTATAAATGGTGTCACCATAATTATTTTTTGAAACCAATCCATCCAGCTCGACACCTAATCCAAAAACACCTATTTTAATTCCACCTCGAATAAAAATATAATAGGGCTTTGTTTCATTTTTTAGAAGAGTGTTTGAGAAGTCGTAGTTCGAACACAAGAATGGGAAATTGGCATGTTTTTTTGCTTCCTTAAATCCCTGTAATCCAATGTCAAAATCGTGGTTTCCCATTGTGCTGGCGTCATATCCCATTTTGCTCATAACTTTCATTTCGAGATGACCATTGAAGGTGTTAAAATAGGGAGTTCCTTGAAAAATATCGCCAGCATCAAGCAATATCACATGCTCTTCATCTCTTCTAATTTTCTCAATAATTTCAAATCTTTTTGCCACACCACCCATTCCTGGATATTTTGAATGATTATCGGGAAACGGGTCAATGTTTGAATGGGTATCATTCGTATGTAAAATAGTGATCCTTTTAGCTTTTTTTCTTGTGTTTTGAGCCATAATCGATGGAGCCATTAGGATTCCACCAGAGCTTAACATAAATTGTTGAAAAAAGGCCCTTCTTTTCATTTAATTCTACTATTTACATCATTATTCAAAATAGATTGAAGCTTCGCTTCTTCAATGAGCGCATCTCTTATCAATACATTGGTCTCAATTGTTTCGAGTCCTCTCTGAAAAAAATCCATATGGTCTCCGCCATTGTACAAATAATCAGATGTAATTACCCAAAATTCATTTGCTTTAGCCCTGTCAAAGCCATTGAATTCAATTCGATTATTTATGATATTAATGTTTGCTATTGGTTCTCCTCCTGTCTTCGTGATGTATGATTCAATAGATTCAAGTTCTGAAATAGGTAACCTGACCCAAACGATACTGTTGTCAAAAGGCATTAACTTATATAAGTCACCAAGAGATATAGGCCCTATTCCAATACTTGATCTAATACCTCCTGTATTCAATAAGCAAAATGTCGGATATGATAATTTAACGTTTTTGGTCTGATTTGAAAAAACAGCATCAGCCATCCAGTTCATGAGATTCGAAGAGGGCCGTTTAACAATAAAGTCGACTTCTGATTCAGCCACCTGAACATCCATTTTTAAAGCTAATTCTTCTCTGTAGGGCTTTACAATGTTGTCGATTATTGCTGATTCATTTGTGGATTTCGATACATCAATTTGAGGAGCGGTTTTTATGTATAACGAACGAGTGCAGGCTGTTAGGCCTGCACTAATAATTATAAATGATATGTATCTAAGAACTTTATTCAATGATCACCTTTTTCTCTATGGATCCTTTGTCTGTAGTAACCCATAATATATATACACCGCTAGGAAAGGTAGAGCTATCAATTTTAACGACAGGGTTATTCAAATTTGATTCATTTATCAAAACTTTACCTTCAGTATTAGTAAGTTTGATGGCTTTGATATTTAATCCATTTATTTGTGCATAGATTTCATTGTTCGCAGGAATCGGAAATACTGAAAAATTATTTTCCAATTGCTCGAATAAACCGATATTTCCACATAAATCTGTATTGTAAGTCATTTGCTGAAAATCAATATAGCAGGCGAAATCAACTGAATCAATAAATGGATTTCGATTTCCCTGAAGATTATAGATGAATTCATGTCTTGCGATCTCATAGTTATCTGGTAAATCATTAAAATGCCAATTCCTAAGAGTTTCTGGTCCCTGATTACTTGGAATGGACCAATTCAATCCATTTATACCATTATAACAGGTAGCCATATACATAATAGCTCTGGCTGCATTCCCTTTGTGGGACGCGCGAGGTTCATATACCAATTGGTTATTGTCATTATATCCGACACTTCCCTCCAAGTAATTGAATACGGTCGAACCAGTGATGTCCTCAAGAGGCAAATTGCTTCTTGGTGAGTTTGCGTTGGGAAGGTTTGCAGGGTAGAGGTTATGTTGGTCTGAATACTCCTCTTCCTCAGGGTCACTGCAAGGAAAAGAGGGCATCCATGAATGTGCATAGGTATGTTCTCTAGAATAATCAGTGTCTGACCAATCAAACGGGTCATTAAATACTTTGTTCTCACCTGAGTAACAGCAAGTAATATAGGATTGACCATTTACGGTATCTTTTACCTCAAATTGGCTCATTAAAGTGGTTTTATACAAAAAGTAGGTGATGTAATTATGAGGATTAATCAAATCAGTCAGGTCAGAGATTAACGAATTATTTGATGCTGAAATACCATCATAATAGCTTCCTATTTGTGCACCTAAAGAGCTAGACTGCCCTTCTGCAGGATTATCTTGTTTGTAATTCTCGAAGTCATCTGAGCCATTGAATGCAAAAATTTTAAAATAATAATTCTGATTGGCTATGATTCCTCTTGGAGTGAATGATGTTCCGCTTCCCACATAGGCTACTTTTGCATCTCCAATATAATCACCTCTCAAATAAGATGTGGCATCAACAGGACTTTCTGTTATAGGAGAACCGTTTTTCCATAAAACGAGATATTGTTCGGCATTGGCTGCACCAGAATATTCTCCGGATAGAGTATAAGGTTTAACATTTGTAAATGTCAAGGAACTTGGATTGGATGTTGGTTCAGTAGCTAAATTATCCGTCCCAACGGCTTCAATATATATCGTATATGGGTCCTCATCATCATCATTATTCCCAATAATCAATGTTGCTGAAATTGAGCCAGTAGTAGAAGCAGAATAATCCAAACTAAAGTTTTGGTTTGATAATGCTCCAATTGTTGTTGGACCAAGGTTTGTAGTGAAATCTCCCGCATTGGTACCGGAAATGGAAACACTACTAATCGTTAGATCTTGAGATCCAGTATTTTCAACTGTAAGTACAGTGGAAGCGGTGTTTCCGAGCATATAGGTCTCATTATTTAAAATATCATTTCCGTTAAGCTTTATGTTAATTTCTCTGGCTGGAGCTACATAAGGGAAGATGTCATTCAAATCTCTTGGAATAAGCTGATAATTGGCATTGAACTGTCCCAGAAGAGCAATAATTGTAAGTGGTCCTGCTGGTACTGGTGTACCGTCAATATCTGTTGATCCGTTTATGCGAACATCAAGTGTATTAACTCCGTCTGTTATCTGTACGGTGCTACTTCCAGAACTAAAAGTTCCACTTTGAACAAAAGAGACGTTATCCATTCTTACAAGCTGTGCTTCTAATGACTCATTAGCGCTTGTAATTGGTATGAGCAAGGGTTGCGGCATATTTCCCTGACCAAATGTCGTAAAGCTCGTCGTAGGAGATAATTCCAATAACCCACTGAATTCAAATAGAACTCCTGTGGCCGAAATGGAATCGCCTCTTTGCACACCCGATAGGTTGCTTCCATATGCAGGAAGCGCGGCAGTTCCGTCCTGTATATATCTGATATTACCCAGTTCAGGACCATTGGTGGAAACTCCCGTAATAGTCACTGTTTGTCCTATGGCTTGGTTTCTTGCATCGGCAATAGTCTGACTAATCAAACCATTGGATAAAAGAATTATACTTAATGTTGTAAATAGTTTTTTCATAATTGTTAAAATTGAAATCCTAGTGAAAAATTAAATCGAATACCCTGCCCAATAAACACACCGGCAGATGATGCATCAAAAGAAGATCCGTTTTGGTTATTTCTACCGTCCGATATGTAAAATGAATTCAAAGCATTGAATACATTGGCTTTAAAAAATAAAATGGAATTTTTGAGGTAAACTCTATATCCAGCATGGGCACTCATGAGTCCATAATCTGGAAGTCTCCATGACTCAGTACCTCCGTTATCTCCAGTTAAACTAAAAGGGTCAAAATTGCTGTAGTTTTTAGAAAAATAGGTATATCTTATTTTAAAGTAGGCATTTTTAATAAATTCATACCTCATACTTAACGCATAAACTGCTTGTGCTGCATCTCCAACATGAACGTCTTTAGCATCAAAAGTAAATTGTGTCCCAAGAACATCAATCGTTTCTGCAGATTGCCAGGTCCAGTCACCATATGAAATCATTCCTTCAAAATTCAGCTTTCGACTAACATAAAATGCAAAGTCAAGCTCTCCACCAACATGTAAGGCATCCATTCCGTTTACATTAGCCCGAACAAAAACAGTGGGATCTTGAGGGTCAGGAACGGAAACCCCATATGGAAATGGTTTATTTTGCCAATAGGTGAAATAGGTGTTGATGTTCATGCTGAAATGTTTGGACCTGAATCCGTAACCCACCTCAGTAGCATATATTTTTTCGTTCAAAATCTCCTCGAAAAAAGTATTCGTATTGTTATCTATTACATTACTGAATTGAGGTGTTCTATTCAGCCACCCTAGATTGACGAAAATATTTGATTTTTCAGTTAAATTATAATTGGCACCAGACTTTAGCGTAAATCCGCCAATCCATTTCCATGGCGTTTGATTGAAGGTTAAACCTTCTGAACTGTTCGTATAGGATTGACCGTTATAATATACGGTATCTGTTGCTCCAATATAATGTGTAGTATCACTTAAAACCATTTCTTTTTTCATAAAGTAGTCAACCCCTTTGTAACCATTGGCAACACCAGATACATTAACGAAGGCTGTCCATCTCCCTTTTGAGTATTCCATCTGACCAAAACCACCAGCCCACTGAACAAAACCATCTCTATGATTATGGTAGTCATACCATCCTACTTTATCTCCAACAACCTTCATAGGGTTGGCACTATTCTGATTGGCATCATTAATCCAATAATCACCTCCTATAAGATCGGTAACTACCCTGTAATGCTCTCCTTTATAATATCTATAGTCTAGACCACCAGAAATCATAAGGTAGTCATTTGCCTGATAATCAAATTGAGACAGACCTCCCAACCAGAAATGATTGTTCATTGCAGCAGTCATCACTTGTGAAGATTTAAATAAAACAGAGTCATATAAAGGATCTGCCGTAGAATAAACTTGTCCAAATAATGTTTTGTACCTATTGTTGTATTCAATAGCATTCCAATCGATTTGTCCTAAAGAGTCCCTTATCAAAGCACCGGTGTTTCTTGCACGTTGACCACCACCTGTTCCCATTGATAAATAGGCAAGGTTTGACCAAGACAATTTATCATTTACCTTCCAAAAGTCTTTGAGGGTTATTTGAGGTTTATGATAGCTATTCATTCGTTCATTAATAATTGATCTTTTACCCGTTGCACTATCCGTGTAATAACCCCAATGTTGATTATAACGTCTTCCATAATCAATATTTGACATGGTGTCATAAACAGGAACTCCGAGTCCACTAGCAAATTCAGAATCCCAATAGGCAATGGGTTGATTGTAAGATCGTTGACCATGTTTTTGTGGTGCTCCAAATCCACTTAATGAAATGATGTGATTTTTAATTTTCTTTTGCACCTTCAAATAGTAAAAAGCACCAAGCGTATTAAGGCCATCAACCCAGCCATTTCCCTGTTTGTAAGAGCCTGAAAACAGGACGCCCCAGCCATTTTTAAGTGTTCCGGATTTGTATGATAAAGAGGTTCTTAAGAAATCACCCGAACCATACTCCTGTGAGACCTTGATCATTCTTTTTCCTCCTGTAGCCTGGGTAATGATATTCATAGTGCCTCCCACTGAAGGCATCGCTAATTTTGTTGCTCCGAGACCTCGCTGCAACTGTATTTGACCAGTGATGGCATCAAGACCAAACCAATTGGACCAATAAACCCATCCGTTTTCCATGTCGTTCACTGGAACACCATCGATCATTACACCAACATTTCTCTGACTGAAACCTCGAATTGTAATCCTCGCATCTCCATCACCACCACCTTGTTGGGTAGCATAAACACCTGGAGAAGAATTTAAGATCATGGGAAGATCTCTGGACCCCAGCTCTTCGCTGAGTTGCTTTGTTGAAATCCTTGTAACTGCTACTGGCGTTTTTCTATCTACGACCAAATTTCCGATTACTTTAACCTCCTCTAGCTCTTGACTTCCACCTAATGAATGGTCTAGGGTATTATTCCCTGCATTAATTTCAATAGAAAAAGACAATGTATCAAAAGAGAGCATGGTTATAAAACCAGTATATGCACCAGACAAAAGATTGTCCAGCATATAGTTTCCATTTGGGTCAGATAAAGCCCGATAAATTTTTGAATTTGATTCGCTAGATTGGAGTGTAATCTTGGCACCAACAACCTCTTGTTCTGTATATTTATCAATGATTTTTCCCGAAAGAGAGGAGTTTTGTGCGTAGGTATGGACACAAGTAGCTAATAACAGTAGAGATACTATATACTTCATGGATCTATTTTGAGGTCAATGCTGAAAAACTACCTTATGATGATTTTCCTGATGGAAACAGTTTCACTGCTACCCGTTAATCGAACAAAGTATATTCCATTTGGTTGATTCAACTCAAAAGATAATTTACTTAGATTGTTCTCTCGAGAATAGATTTTTTGACCAAGAGCATTTCTTATTTCAATATTATTAATTTCCGAAATATTAGTGAGTGTTATATTTCCACTTGTCGGGTTCGGATAAATTTCAATCTGCTTTGCGTTGATTTCGTTAACACTTGCAGGATTGCATTCACAATCATGTGAACCTAAAGAAAACCAGTTCCCATCTAAAAGAGGATTGCCATTAGTGCTAAACAAAGTATCTCCATTTGCATCAAGTCTAACAACAACAGCAGGAATAGAATCGTACTCCAATAAAGGATCAAAGAAAGAAATCACCGGGTTTGTTTCACCCTTTTTAATTGATGATTTCCTGATCATTGAATGATCTTTAGTTACTAAAGATCCTCCCCCAGTATATGGAAACTCAGAAGTCCATCCATCTCCAGGATCTTCACCAATTTTACCGAAAATGTCTACCACATCTGCATTTGCAATGTCATTTACAGATCCTTTTGCCAAAACAATTGCATCATTGCCATTAAAATACCAAGCGTTTGATGTATTGTATTCTGGACAATAAAAAGCATCTGCTCTTGCTTGTAAGGAATCCCATATAGGAGCTTCTTGACCAGTGCCATTTGGGTCGAGCTTTTCCAAAACACCAACATGAACATCATATGCTCCAACAGTTCCTGTTAGCTGAATGGCGTTTGCAGCACTAGCGCTTGTTGCACCATTCGAATACCTTATTACCATGTAAGCACTCAAGTCAATTGAACTTGAAGTTGGGTTGTAAATTTCCAGCGCCTTGTTGTTTGACCACCCTTCAACATATTCTGAGATAAAGAGGTCACCACAGTCTTGGGCGAAACTGGTAAAGGACATTATTATGGAGGTTGCAAGTAGAATTTTTTTCATAGTGTTTGTTTTAACTTATTTAGAAAGTCTTTTAAGAGCAGTAAAAATACATAAAAAAAATTCATAGCGAGCGCACAAAAGTTATGTTTTTGACAATTGAAATTTATGAGTCCATTAACAATGTCATGGAATTAATTGATTTCCAGATTTAACTTAGTTATTTTCACGAAAAAATATTGAATATGCAAAAGATATCATTACTCATTTTCTTGTGCCTTTGTAGTTTGACCTCATTGTCACAAGAAATTACCGTAGATAAAATCTGGAAGTCTTATGAATTTTACCCAAAATATGCGCCATCCATAAATGCATTATCCGATGGGGTCTCATGTGTGCTGCGAACTAATGATAATGCAATCATAAAGTATAAGATTGCCGATATGGAGAAAGACTTAGCCCCTGAAAATATTGAAATTATATTTACTCCTCCTGAAGGTTTTGAATATGGTTCTTTTGAGTTTAATGCAGATGAATCTAAGATTTTATTTTTAACCAATACATCATCCAAGTATCGATATAGCTATACTGCTGAGTATTATTTATACGACCGAGAAACCAAGAAATTAGAACCATTAGATTCGGAACATCAGCCTCAAACCTTAGCCGAATATTCTCCTGATGGGATGTATGTTTCGTATATCCACAAGAACAATCTTTACATTAAGAATTTGTCCGGAAATAAGGTAAAGCAGCTCACGTATGATGGGAAAAAAAATAAAATCATCAATGGAACATCAGATTGGGTTTACGAAGAGGAATTCGCTATAACAAAAGCCTATGACTGGTCTCCTGATAGTAAATACATTGCTTTTTTAAAGTTTAATGAGAAAAACGTAAAGCAATTCAGAATGATGTATTATAATGATTTATATCCGGACTCTTATAAGTTTAAATATCCAAAAGCAGGTGAAGATAATAGTGTAGTGTCTGCTCATCTTATTGAGCTAAAAAAGAAATGTAAAATCAATTCAATCGAACTTGGTGAATACGAGTATATCCCAAGAATTAAATGGTCAGAAAAGGCTAATAAGTTGATTCTACAAACCATGAATAGGCATCAAAACAGTCTAAAGTATAATTTGATTGACTGTTCCAACGGGATATCAAAATCCAAAGTGATTTATGAGGAAACCTCAGATACCTATATCGATGTTGATGACAATCTCATTTTTTTAAATGATGGAGAATCTATACTGAGAACAAGTGAAAAGGATGGATTCAATCATATTTACAGGCTAAATTTTTCTGGTGAGCAAGAAAAAATAACAAATGGAGAATGGGATGTTATTGAATTTTTAGGATTGGATAAAGAGTCCAATACCATTTTTTATTCTTCTTGTGAACCTCATTCAACGCAAAAATCTATATACGCCATAAACGTTAATGGTTCTGGTAAAAAGGAATTGACAAAAGAAAAAGGGTATAATGATGCGGAATTTTTAAATGGTATGAAATACTTTATTCATACTTATTCTAATGCCAATACACCTCCAAAAATTTCATTAAAAAAGAGTGATGGATCTGAGGTTATAGTATTAGAGGATAACTGGGCTTTATCCGAAAAGTTAAAGGAATATCCAAAACTCAGTAAAAAGGTATTTTCTTCAATGGATTTGGGATATGTAGAATTGAATACTCAAATGATTTTACCCCACGATTTTGATTCTACAAAAAAATACCCTGTATATTTTAACGTTTATGGTGGGCCGGGACACAATGAGGTTCTTGATGCATACGATGCAGGAGATTATATGTACCATCAATTACTGGCGCAAGAGGGGTATATTGTATTTACAATTGATCCGAGAGGCACCATGTATAGGGGAGAGAAGTTTAAAAAATCAACATACCTTGAGCTTGGAAAGCTTGAAGTTGAAGACATCATAAATGCTGCTATTAAATTGGGTGAAGTTCCTTGGATTGATTCGGACCGGATTGGTATAATGGGTTGGAGCTATGGTGGATTTATGGCATCTTTGGCCATAACCAAGGGCAGTGATGTATTTAAAACAGCAATTGCAGTCGCTCCTGTGACAAATTGGAGATATTACGATAATATCTATACTGAAAGATTTATGAGAACCCCTCAGGAGAATGAGTCTGGATATGATGAAAACAGTCCTATTAATCACGTAAATAAACTAAAAGGAAATTATCTTTTAATACATGGTTCAGCTGATGACAACGTGCATTATCAAAATACTATGGAGATGGTAAATGCCTTGGTAGCTGCTGATAAACAATTCGATTTGTTTATTTATCCAAATAAAAATCACGGGATTTATGGGGGGAATACGAGAAATCATTTGTTTAAAATGATGTTCGAATACATCAAGGAAAACCTTTAGGAATGAAACCTTTCGGGGAAATTATGGTATAAGTGTTATTGATTTTAGAAAATACAACTTGGTTTTTGTATTTTTGAACGAATTCAATTCAACGTAAATTTAAATTCAGAAATGAGCGAGAAAGCAAAGATAATTTTAGAAGGAAACGAACATGAATTACCTGTTGTAACAGGGTCAGAAAATGAAAATGCGGTAGATATCTCTAAGCTACGTGCTTCAACAGGATATATTACGATCGATCCAGGATATAAAAATACTGGTGCGACAACGAGTGCAATTACTTTTTTGGACGGGGAAAAAGGGATTCTAAGATATAGGGGCTATCCGATTGAGCAGCTGGCTGAAAAAGCTTCTTTTACGGAGGTGGCTTATCTATTGATTTACGGTGAGTTGCCAAATAGTATTGAATTCCAGCTTTTTGAGAGAAGTATAAAGCGTCACACCCTGGTCCATGAGGATATGAAAAGATTTTTTGAAGCCTATCCAGCAAAGGCTCACCCCATGGGAGTTCTCTCGTCAATGGTTTCTTCGCTTGCGACCTTTTATCCGGAGTCGCAAAATCCTAATCGAAATTCTGAAGCGGTTAATTTAACCATTCAAAGGCTTATAGCTAAGCTGCCAACATTAGCAGCATGGTCGTATAAGAATTCTATGCGACACCCTTTTATGTATCCACGAAATGAATTCAATTATTGTGAAAACTTTCTTCACATGATGTTTGCAATGCCAACTGAGGATTATAGTGTTGATCCGGTAATTGTCAATGCTTTAAATAAATTATTGATATTACATGCAGACCATGAGCAGAATTGCTCTACTTCGACGGTGCGTATTGTAGGTTCATCACAAGCCAACTTGTATTCGTCTATTTCTGCAGGTATATGTGCATTGTGGGGGCCATTACATGGTGGTGCTAATCAAAAGGTAATTGAAATGCTTTTGAAAATACATATTGACGGTGGTAATGTCGACAAATGGGTCCAAAAAGCTAAGGATAAAAATGATCCGTTTAGATTAATGGGCTTTGGACACCGAGTATATAAGAATTTTGATCCACGAGCAAGAATTATTAAAAAATCTTGTGATGAGGTTTTGGAAAAGCTTGGAGTTAATGATCCGTTATTAGATATTGCCAAAAAACTTGAAAAAGTGGCACTTGAGGATGATTATTTCAAAGAAAGAAACCTATATCCAAATGTTGATTTTTATTCAGGAATAATATATAAAGCCTTGAGAATTCCAACAGAGATGTTTACTGTAATGTTTGCCATTGGTAGACTACCTGGATGGATTGCACAGTGGAAAGAAATGACTGAAAACGGTGAGCCTATTGGACGACCAAGACAAATCTATACAGGTTATGAAAGCCGAGATTATGTTGACGTTTCAAAAAGAAAATAGTTAAACCAGACTATCTTTACGTTTCCCTTCAAATAATTCGTAGCATCGAAAGCTGCAATCCAAATTACCATTGTAAACCTTTACTTTTTTGGAGTGCTTTAATCCAATGGATTTAAAACCTTCATCACTTGAAGATATAATACAGGCAGTCCCTTCTTTAATTTCATGCTTGAGCCAAGTTCCAATTTCTGAGTACATTTCTTCATCAAGTTCTAATCTTTGACCATAAGGGGGGTTTGAGATGATGAAAATGGGTTCATCCGTTTTTTTTACTTCGTTAAATGGTTTTCCTGAAATTTCAATAAACCGACCAAAGCTAAATTCCCGAAGATTTCTTCTAGATTTCAATACCATTTCATCAGAAATATCAGAACCTATGAATCTACAAGGTAACTTTCTGACGATTCTGGTGGCATTTTCATAGATTTCATCCCATAATTTTTGGTCAAAATTCTTGAAATTCTTGAAAGCATAATGCTGTCGTTCAATATTTGATGGTATTCCAGTAGCAAGCAATGCTCCTTCAATAAGGAGTGTTCCCGAACCACAAAATGGGTCCATTAAATTTGTTTTTCTATCCCATCCTGACATTCTAATCAATGATGCAGCTACAACCTCATTTATCGGAGCTTCACCTGAGGCATTTCGATAACCCCTTTGAAACAATGGGTTCCCACTGGTATTAACTGAAATAGTCACCTGATTATTGCTAATGTATAAATCGATCAAAACCTGAGGCCTTTTAATTTCAATATCAGGTCTGTCACCAGTGGTGTCTCTAAAATGATCCACAATGGCATCTTTCACTAGTAGATAAGGATAATGTGTATTGGTAAATAAATCTGAATAGATGGCACCTTTCACTGCAATAGTTTTATTTACCTCAAAGAATTCCGACCATTTTATTTTTAAAGCCCTCTGATATAAATCATTTTCAGATTTAATTCTAAAACTTGCAATTTCAACTAAAATGGCAATACTGCATCTAGAATGTAAGTTGAGATAATACACATCTTTCCATGTTCCCTTTATTTGGACGGCACGATTGAGTAACTCTATTTCATTAAAGCCATATTCAATAAGCTCCTCTTTTAGCGTTTCTTCAAATCCAAAAAAACATTTTAACGTAATGGTCAATTCTTTTTCAAAACCACTCTTGTTCCCATTCATTTTATCTAATTTTGGTGAAATACTTTTACAAAAGAAAGCAATTGAAAATTAGTTTCCTCTTAATCACTGTGATTTTTATTTCAACTGTGGGGTTTGGACAGCAGCGGGTAGGTCTTGTTTTAAGTGGCGGAGGTGCTTCTGCCGTTTCTCATTTAGGAGTAATTAAAGCATTGGAAGAGAATGGGATCCCCATTGATTATATTACTGGAACATCCGCTGGGGCATTGATTGGTGGTCTCTATGCTTGTGGCTATGCTCCAGAGGAAATTGAGAAATTTGTTCTATCGGAAGACTTTTTACTCATGGCAAATGGTAAAATTCCTGAAAAAAATCATTTTTTATTTAGAGACTTTGATAGGAGTGCTTCAGCAATAAGTTTTTCTATTTCAAAGGATAGTATTATACGAAAATCTATTCCTTTAAATGTAATTACGCCAACCTATTTAGATTTTGAAATGCTAAAGAAAATGGGCCATACAGGTGCTTCTCGAGGCAAAGATTTTGACAACCTATTCGTGCCATTTAGATGTGTTGCCTCCGATGTAGTGCACAAGAAGAGTATTACTTTTTCAAAGGGTAATTTAAATGAAGCTGTTCGAGCTTCGATGACCTACCCCCTTTATCTTAACCCGATTCGTATTCAAGATACATTATACTTTGATGGGGGGTTATATAATAATTTCCCTTCTGATGTTATGTATACTGAATTCGATGCCGATTATATGATTGGAAGTAATGTTTCTCAAAATGCAGAGATTCCGGATGAAAGAGATATGTTCGGTGTTTTAGTTAGCATGACAACGACTCCTACGAGCTTTAATTTACCTTGTAAAGATGGCTTGATTATTTATCCCACATCGAACATTGGAACATTCGAATTTGAAAAAATACATGAAGCTGTTGAGGATGGCTATCGAGCAACTATGAAACATATGGACTCAATATTAATGCATATAGAGAGAAGGGTTTCTAAGGAAGAATTAACGAATGCTAGAAAGAAATTTAGATCAAAGCTTATTACTATGGAAGTATCTGAGGTACATACTACTCTTAAAGATAAATCTACAATTCCATTTGCCAAAAGAAGTATGATTCGCTCAAATAAGAATGAAATACTAAATGAAAAGGAATTTGAAAAACGATATTTTAGGTTAAATGCTACTCCGGAAGTAGCATATGTTTTTCCGAGTTTATCTTTGAAAAAAGACTCTACATACCGCTTGGATCTTAAAGTGGATAAGTCAAATGAATTTAAAATAGATGTTGGCGGTCATTTTTCTTCTCGACCGGTAAATACGGGATATCTCGGCTTAACATATCAAAATGTAGGGAGGCTAGCTACAGCTGTGCATGCAGAGTCGTATTTTGGCAAATTTTATGGGTCAGTTAAAGCCGACCTTAAGATAGACTTTCCTTTTGTCTTTCCAGTTTCTACAAAAGCCTATTTTACAATGAATCGTTGGGATTACTTTCAGAGTTTTGCGACATTTTTTGAAGATGTACGACCTTCATTCTTGATTCAATATGAAATGTATGGAGGCCTAGGAATTAAATTACCAATATCAAATAACTCTAATACAAATCTTGATTTTAGATATTTTGCTTTAGAGGATGATTATTATCAAACTGATGCGTTTACCAATCAAGATACTTCAGATTTCACTCGATTTTCTGGTTATTCTACTTCATGGGATTATATACATAACACCTTAAATAGGAAACAATTTGCAAATGATGGTACAAAATTCCATTTTAAGATGAGATTTATTGATGGGAGAGAAACTACGGTTCCTGGTTCAACCTCTATTCTTGCTGATACAATTAATAAGCAGCATCAATGGCTGAATTTTGAAAGTGAATTTCAAAGCTATTTCTTGAAAAATAAATTCATTCATTTTGGTGTTCATTTAAAATCTGTATTTAGCACTCAATCTTTATTTTCGAATTATACGGCTTCATTACTTTCATTTCCATATTTTGATGTTGTACCTGATATGAATACTTTTTTTCTTCCTGAATATAGATCGCCACAGTTTGTGGGTGTCGGCCTTAATTGTGTTTTTACCATTAAAAAGAAAATTGATTTAAGATTTGATTCTTACTGGTATCAGCCTATTAAAATATTATCAAAAAGTCAAAATGGTGTACTTCAATATGCCGAACCTTTTAAAGAGTCTAACTTTTTATTGTCGTCGTCACTTATTTACAACACTATTGTTGGTCCGATTCGAATGACATTGAATTGTTTTCCGAAACAAAAAGAGCCTTTTGCATTCCAGATTAGCTATGGATATGTTATTTTTAACGAGAAAGCGATTAGATAAACCTGAAAGAAATGGAAAAAATAATTTGTGGTATTCAGCAAATGGGAATAGGAGTTCCAGATGTTGAAAATTCTTGGGCATGGTACAGAAAAAATTTTGGAGTAAATGTTAAGATTTTTGAGGAAGCAGCTGAAGCTCCTTTAATGACTAGATACACTGGTGGAGAGGTGCACTCAAGGACCGCAACTTTAGCATTAAGTATGGATGGTGGTGGAGGTTTTGAGATCTGGCAGTTTACTTCAAGAGCTACGGAAAAAGCAGATTTCGACATTCAGCTGGGTGATTATGGCATGATTGCCTGTAAAATTAAATCTAGAGATGTTCAAGCTTCTTTCCAAAACATGGTTGATAATGGTGTCGAAATGGCTTCTGAAGTCATTCAGTCTCCTGAGGGAAGACCTCATTTTTTCGTTCATGGTCCTAATGGGAATATGTTTGAAGTCGTGGAGTCAACAGATTGGTTTTCAAATACAGGGCATAAATCAAAATGTGGAGGAGTAGCTGGATCCATAATAGGTGTTTCTGATATCGATAAATCCTTAGTGCTATACAAGGATATTTTAGGATATGATGAAATTGTTTATGATGAAACAGATACTTTTAAAGATTTGAATTGTTTTGAATCTGGTGATGGACGATTCCGGAGAGTGCTGTTGAAACACAGCAAAGCAAGAAGAGGTCCTTTTGCTCCTTTACTAGGCGATACAGCAATAGAACTCATTCAATCGTTAGATCGGAATAACTGTAGAAAGATTTTTGAAAATAGGTTTTGGGGAGATTGGGGCTTTATACATTTATGTTTTGATATACAAGGTATGGAGCAGTTGCAAAAAGAATGCGTAGAAAAAGGATTTCCTTTTACCGTAGATAGTTCAGATACATTTGACATGGGCGAAGCAGGAGGCAGGTTTTCATACGTTGAGGACCCAGATGGAACCTGGATAGAATTCGTTGAAACGCATAAGGTACCTATCCTTAAAAAGATTGGCTGGTACATTCATTTAAAAAAGCGTAAGCCGGGAAAATCTTTACCTAGATTTATATTGAAAATGATGGGTCTGAATAGGGTTAAAGACTAGCTTATTTTATTCCTAAAGCTTGATATATAACGTGTTGAATGTCAGTTCTAATGTTCATGTCTCTGATTTTCCAATTTTCTTGATCAGGATGCACTCTATTTGAAAGAAACACAAAAATAATGTCGTTTTCAGGATCTGCCCATGCAAGTGTACCAGTGAAACCGGAGTGTCCGAAGCTCTCATTTGATGCAAGGATGTCACAGGTGCCACCTCCTTTTGATCGTGGACGGTCAAAGCCAGCTCCTCTTCTGTTATTTTCATATTGCTTTCTTGTATAGTCTTTTCTAATGCTTTCGTCAAAGAGAATTTGACCACCATAGTCGCCATTTTTCAAAAATATTTGCATAATACTAGCAAGGTCTGTTGCATTACTAAAAATACCTGCGTGACCGCCAACTCCCCCAAGCATTGCTGCACCTGGATCGTGAACATGGCCGTGGATCAGTTGCTTTCTGAATAAAGTGTCGTGCTCAGTTGGAACAATTTTTTCTTTGTCAAAATAATTCAAGGGCAAATATCGAATATTTCTTAATCCTAAAGGCTCATAAATCATTTCATGAACAAAATCCTCTTGCTTTTCATTAAGAATCGATTCGAATACTTTTTGAGTGAAATAATAACAAAGGTCGGAGTATTTATATTTCTTTGACCCTAGGCTGGTGCTGAGAATTCGATCGTACATAACGTTAGGATAATCATTCTTCAAGTACATGTTTTCTGCAACCTTTATGTTGTAAATAGAGTCAGGTTTACTGCGATACAAGCTCTGTTTAAGCTGTCCTTGGCTCATGGTTTTTATATAAAAAGGAATCCATGATTTTAGTCCTGATTGGTGTGCCAACATTTCACGTATTTTGATTTTTGAAAACGGGGAGTTTCCAGTGACATCGCTTATATATTTCCCTAGAGTATCATCAATATCCAACATGTTTCTATATTCTAGATACATTGCAATCATTGTAGATGCTGCAATTTTTGTTATTGAAGCGATATCATATACGTCATCATTGTGTACCTTTTTAGAATCTTGTTCATAGGTGTGTGTACCATAGCTTTTTCTGAACACTATTGAATCTTTAACTGCCACTACAACCTGACAGCCAGGAAATGCACCCTCTTTAATACCGTTTAGTGCAATCTCATCTATTTTCTTAAAGCTTTGAGTTGAGATTTCAGCTTCTTCAAGAGATGAAAAGCTTAACCTACCATTGGCTTCTGTTGTCAGGGTTAATTTTGATGATTTATTTGTATTTGTCCCAATAGCTCCAAATAAAAGGTGCGCAGAAGCGCTTACGCTTTTCTCATTAAATGAGGGGCAATGTACTAGGGCGTCAATATTTTGCATTGGAATATACTCTAGGTATGATGTTGGCCCATACAATACAACCACCACAAATTCTTTATGTGACCTATTCAGAAATTGAAGGTCATCAAGGTATTGATCAATTGAATCAGCCGGGCTTGGAGAATATGAAACAATCAGAATATCATTAAAATCAAGAGGTCCATAAGAGCTGTATTCTTGGTTTGGTTTCGCGTTTTTATTAATCGTATCTACATGGGCAAATAAGCTCAGTTTTTCACCGAGTGAACTATTTCCCTGAATAAAGGAAACACTTCGAATGTGCCTATTAAGTTTATCAAATGGGATTAGATTTTCTTCATTTTTAATGACGTAAAGGTTTTCATCTTGAATTTTAGCAATCGGATTCGGCACATCTGGAGATGAATGATTTAATGCTCCATCTTGGGTTAATACATGATTTGAAACGGTAAGGAATGATAAAATAAACAGTAGGGCTCTCATTGAAAATATTTACTTAACGAATCTAACGAGTTTAATCTTTACTTCTAATGGTAAAAATTGAATTTGTTAACAATTCTTATTGAAAATGAATTCTGATGGGTAGAAAGATTCTAGAGCTTACTTTTCTTCCATTTAATTCGGCAGGTGCCCATTTAGGCATTTCATACATCAATTTTTGGATTTGAATCTTTAATTCAAAATCAATAGGGTCTTTTAATTTCACATCAATTATTTTACCCTGATCACCAACAATAAATTCTACATAGACCAGTATTTCATCTTCACGCGTTAAATTCCTCACCTGATTTAAGTTTAGGTTGTGGGTGATGTATTTGTTCATTTCAGTATATCCACCAATAAATTTCGCCTCTATATCTGGAAAGTCAATAATCTCAGGTATAATATCAATAATTTTGTAATTCGGATCTGGGTCAAAATTTATATCGAGTCCTTTGATAATAACATTGGAGTTTACCGATTTTGTTTTGTTTTTGATGAGTTTTGTAGTTGAAGTGACATCCTTTTTTAAGCTCGTAGTGATTTGGTTGGTTTTTTTCTTAGGGGCTATAATCGGTTTTTGTTCTTTAGGTTTTATCGTTTTTTCGATAGTGTAGTCCATTTTAATGGGTTCTGTTTTATTTAGGTCATTTTTTATTTGCTCCTTTTCCGAATAGGTAAACGCTGCAAGTAATATCGAAGAGGTCAATAATATACCAATGAATGTAAATGTTTGCTGGCTATTGTTTTGCGGCTTTTTCATATCGTTCGTTTTCATAAAATAATCAAAAGCTATGCCATTTACAAAGTGTATAAATGACACTTAAATAATATACGCATTTTTCATCAATTTATCTAATTAACTTGTCAACAACGGATATATACATTGTTAGTAAAATGAATTGTAAATACCTTTATTTTCGGCATCATAATGTTTAATTTTGTAACAAATTTAAGCGTTAGCTTATAAACATATTTTATGGAAATATTCGGGAATTTTGGTTCCAACTCTGATTTATCCTCTTTAATGGGATTGTCAAATACAGGAAACCAATTTTGGAATTTAACCCCAGCAGAATTGGTGGAAGACACCATTCTTCAAGGAGAAGGCTTACTCACAGATACGGGAGCATTAGCAGTTGATACAGGTGAATTTACGGGTAGGTCTCCTAAAGACCGTTTTATCGTTGAAGATGAAGTCACTAAAGACGCTGTTTGGTGGGGCGGTATTAACAAAGGTATAAGTGCTGCTCATTTCGATACCATTTATGCGAGAATGCAAGCCTATTTATCTGGTAGAGATATATATGTTCGAGACGCCTATGCCTGTGCAGATGACGATTTTCGAATGAATATTCGTGTCATTACAGAGCTGCCTTGGTCTAATATGTTTGCTTACAATATGTTTTTACGACCAAATCAAGAAGAAATTAACTCATTTATGCCAGATTGGAGTATTGTTTGTGCTCCTGGATTCATGGCAGATCCTGAAATAGACGGTACCAGACAGCATAATTTTGCGGTATTAAATTTTAGTAAAAAAATGATATTAATTGGTGGAACAGGTTATACAGGAGAAATTAAAAAGGGAATTTTTTCTGTATTGAATTTTGTTTTGCCACATGACCGAAATGTGCTTTCAATGCATTGTTCTGCAAATATTGGTAAAAAAGGAGATACTGCTGTGTTTTTTGGATTATCAGGAACCGGTAAAACCACCCTGTCTTCCGATCCAAATCGGGCATTGATAGGAGATGATGAGCATGGCTGGAGTAAGAATACTGTCTTTAACTTTGAAGGAGGTTGTTATGCAAAAACAATAGATTTATCAAGAGATAAAGAGCCACAAATTTATGATGCCATTAAATTTGGTGCCATCCTAGAGAATATTGGTTTCCAAAACGAAAGCTCTACACCGGATTACACTGATGGAACAATAACTGAGAATACAAGAGTATCATATCCAATACATCATATAGATAATATTGTGTTGCCTTCTAAAGGAAGCTCACCAAAGAATATTTTCTTTTTGACTTGTGATGCATTTGGAGTATTGCCTCCAATTTCAAAATTGACTAATGAGCAGGCTATGTATCATTTTATGTCTGGTTATACTGCTAAGGTAGCTGGAACAGAGGTAGGTATTACAGAGCCAACAACAACCTTTTCTGCATGTTTTGGCGCAGCATTTTTACCTTTGCATCCTGCAAAATATGCAGCATTGCTCGGTGAGAAATTAAAGGAGTCAGATACAACAGTTTGGTTAGTGAATACAGGCTGGTCTGGTGGTAGTTATGGTGAAGGGAATAGAATGAAACTCTCTTACACAAGAGCAATGATTACTGCAGCTTTAGAGGGCGCACTTGATGGTGAGGAGTTCAATACTTTACCTGTTTTTGAATTGGCTTATCCAACATCTTGTCCAGGTGTACCTGCTGAATTACTGAATCCAAAGGAAACATGGGCAGATTCAGCTGCATATGATGAAACTGCATCTAAACTGGCATCTAAGTTTGTAGATAATTTTGAAACATATAAGGAAGAGGCGGATGCATCAATACTTGCAGCAGCACCAAAGGTGCTTGTATAGCTTTTTCACATCATTTTATACAATGTAAAAAGCCCTCAAGTGAGGGCTTTTTCATTTTTTATATTATTGAAAATAAAGCATAAAAAAACCCTCTAAACAGAGGGTTTTCTAATTTATAAATATCTTATGATCTATCTTTTTGCAAGCGTTTCGTCAGAAACTGATAGCTTCTTTCTTCCTTTTCTGCGGCGTGTAGCTAATACACGACGACCATTCTTGGTTGCCATTCTACTACGGAAACCATGCTTATTTCTTCTTTTTCTTAACGAAGGTTGAAACGTTCTTTTCATCTCTTTTAATTCAAATAATTAGTCATTTGAGGACTGCAAAGATAGAACTTTTTTATAGAATTCAAATCTTATCCATAAAAATATTTAAAAAAAACCAATACTCGTTTAAAGCACTATTTTTGTACCACGAAAGTTCTATAATTAATTTAGTTTACCAATATCTAAAATGAGTAATAGTCAATTGAATAAAACAAAAAGAAATTTGATGTACTTCTTGAAGCCATATTTGTGGCTGTATTTTATAGGCTGGATATTTTTAATACTTTCTTCTTCAGCAGGTCTTTTGTTCCCGTATTTAATGGGGAAGCTTCTGGGGTCTGGTTCTTCGACAATGGGTAGCTCAGCAACCGATAATATAGGTCTTTTAAATTTTGACAATGCGACCCAGGTAGCTTATGGTTTATTCATATTATTTGGTTTTCAGGCTATATTTTCCTTTTTGAGAGTAGTAATATTCAATAATGTAACCGAAAATGCCCTGAGAGATTTACGAAACACGGCTTTTGAAAGAATGATTTTCATGTCAATGAACTTTTTTGATGTGAATAAGGTGGGGGAGCTAACAAGTCGAGTTTCTTCTGATATTACTCAAATACAAGATACTCTACGAACGACAATTGCAGAATTTTTTAGACAGATCATCATTATTTTCGGAGGCATAGTATTCTTGTTTTTTATTTCTTGGAAGCTCGCCTTGATTATGCTCGCTACAGTTCCTATTATGGCATTACTTGCCGTTGTTTTCGGACGGTTTATTCGGAAGCTGAGTAAACAAGCTCAGGATTTTGCAGCAGAATCGAATTCGATTATCGAGGAAACACTTTCGGGTATTTCCAATGTTAAGGCATTCACCTTTGAATTTTTTGCAATTAAGAATTATCATTCGAAAACACAGGAAATAAGAAATCTTAATGTGAAAAGTGGAATATGGCGTGGACTTTTTGTTTCATTCATCATTTTTTGTCTATTTGGTGCAATTGTTTTTATTGTTTGGCAGGGCCTTATTATGACTCAAGGACCAAATCCAGAGTTATCGAGTGAAGGGTTTTATCAATTTGTTTTATTCACCATAATGATGGGGGCTAGTGTAGGATCAATTCCTGATTTATATGCCAATATTCAAAAAACGTTTGGAGCCATTGAAAACCTAATGGGTATTATTAATGATTCCACTGAACGCGATGAATTAAATGGTAATCTGAAGAAAGGAATATCAGGTAATATATCTTTTAATCAGGTTTGTTTTTCTTATGCTCAAAGGCCTGATATATCTGTATTGGAAAATGTTTCTTTTGAGATAAACAAGAACGCACAGGTGGCTTTGGTTGGCTCAAGTGGTTCAGGAAAGACGACTATCGCAAGTTTAATTTTAAATTTTTATCAAATTCAAAAGGGTCAAATCCAAATCGATGCAAATAATATTGAGACTTATGATTTATCATATTTAAGATCTCAAATGGCTTATGTTCCTCAAGATGTGCTTCTTTTTTCAGGTTCTATATATGAAAACATTGTATTCGGAAACCCAGATGCGAGTAAAGAAGATGTTGAGCTAGCAGCCAAAAAAGCCAATACTTGGGATTTTATTTCGTCATTTCCGGATGGAATGGAAACAGAGGTTGGTGATCGTGGTATTCAATTGTCAGGTGGGCAAAAACAGAGGATTGCAATTGCACGTGCAATATTAAAGAATCCAACAATTTTAATTTTGGACGAGGCTACTTCTGCCTTAGATTCAGAGTCTGAAAAGCTTGTTCAGGATGCGCTTGAAGTTCTGATGGAAGGAAGAACCTCCATCGTAATTGCTCATCGTTTGTCAACAGTCAAAAAGGCAGATCAAATATTGGTCTTGGATAAGGGTGAAATTGCAGAATTCGGAAAGCATAAAGAGCTTATGTCGAAAGGAGGTATGTACTCGAAGCTTGTGAATATGCAACAACTTGATGCTTCAGAATAGGAAATTCGTCTTGTATATTGCTTACATTTATGTTCAATAAAATATTTTATGAAGACTTTTTTTCTATTCTTATCGATCGTAATATCAACGTTGACTTTTTCACAAAAAGACTTTTCTGCCAATGCCATATTGGGTCACGAAATTGGATCTGATTTTTCTAGACATTCACAGGTTGTGGATTTTTTCGAGGAACTTAACGCAGCATATCCTGAAAATTCTCTATTGCAACCCTATGGAAAAACAAATGAGGGAAGATTGCTACAGCTCATGTTTATAGGCAGTAAGTCTACAATAGACAACATCGGTAAAATCCATTACTTACATTTTCATAATGAAATTGAATCTGAAAAAATCCCAATTGTTTGGTTAAGCTATAATGTTCACGGAAACGAAAGTTCCGGTACGGAGGCTGCTATGAAAACTGCGTTAATTTTGCTTAGAGATAAGCAAGAATGGCTAGAAAATGTATTGGTGATTATTGACCCTTGCTTGAACCCAGATGGAAGAGACCGATATGTGAACTTTTTCAAGCAGTATTCATCTGATTTAAAAAACCCTGATGTAAATTCATTAGAACACAGTGAGCCATGGCCGGGAGGCCGCTTAAATCACTATTTATTTGATTTGAATCGGGATTGGGCATGGTTAACTCAGGTGGAATCTCAGCAGCGAATCAAAAAATATAATCAATGGTTACCGCATGTTCATGTAGATTTTCATGAACAGGGGATAAATGAAAATTATTATTTCCCTCCTGCGGCAGAACCATATCATGAAATCATTACCGATTGGCAAAGAGAATTTCAAGAATACATTGGGGAGAACCATTCTAAGTACTTTGATGCAAATAATTGGCTCTATTTTTCTAAAGAGATTTTTGACTTGCTTTACCCGAGTTATGGGGATACCTATCCGATGTACAATGGAGCTATTGGAATGACCTATGAGCAAGCTGGAAGTGGTCGAGCAGGCTTGAGTGTTGTTATAGATAATGGAGACACTCTGAATTTACATGACCGTGTTGAGCATCATGTTGTGGCGGGCCTGTCTACAGTCGAAGTTTCCATTAAGAACAGTAGTAGATTAATTCAAGAATTTCAGGATTTCAGTAAAAATAGGGCTTACAAATACAAATCATATGTGCTTTCAGGAGATTTATTTAAAATAAATTCTTTGCTCAAACTACTGTCTCTTCATGATATTAAAGTGAGAAAACCAAAGGAAGGAACTTTGATTAAGGGATGGTCCTATACCTCTCAGGAAAAGACCACTTATAAGGTGAAATCGAATGATCTTCTTGTTTCAGTTGATCAGCTCAAGGGGCCAATGGTTAAAGTTCTTTTTGAACCACAAACTTTTTTATCAGATTCACTGACCTATGATATTACCGCATGGTCATTGCCTTATGCTTTTGGCTTAAATGCCATTGCCTGTGAGACACAAGTGCCATTTGATGGAGAAGCATCTGCTGAAAATATTACGAGCTTTTACTCTTATCTCGAAAGAGAACAATACGGTAATTTACCACCATCGCGAGACCCGTCTTGGAATTCGAAAGAATCATTTGCTTATGTCTGCAAATGGAATTCTATGGAGTCTGCTAGGTTTTTAGAGAAGTTGCTGGCTTCAAATGTTAAGGTTCGATATGCTGAAAAGTCATTCAAGATAGAAGGTGAGAGGTATGAGCCAGGTACATTGGTTATTGTTAAAGGTGAGAATACAGAACAAAATATAGATTCAATTATCGTTAGAGCTTCAAAAGGGTTACTGCTTGATCTTAATACCTGTAGTTCGGGATATGTCGAAAAGGGAAATGATTTTGGTTCTTCTTCTTACAAAGAGATTAAAGCCCCGTCAATAGGTTTGCTGGCAGGCGATGGAATCTCTCCATTGAATGCAGGTGAAGTATGGTATTTTTTTGAGAAAAGCCTTTCCACACCATTTCTAATGCTCAGGCCAAATGATGTTTTGAATCGTGGACTGGCAAGTCTTGACGTTTTAATTGTACCAGAGGGTAGGTTGACCGTAGAAATTTCTAAGGCAATTAGCCTTTGGGTTGATAATGGAGGACGTCTTATTCTTTTTGGAGAATCTGCTGAAAATTTTCATGAAGAGTTCTCAATAGAACAGAAAGAGCAAGATGATGAATTTGAAGAAATAGGTGAGCGGGATGAATTAAGCTCTATGATTACTGGTGCAATATACAATTGCGAGATTGACAAAAAGCATTCTTTATCTTTTGGTTATGAGTCCTATCAGACTTTAAGGCAGAGCTCATCTAATTATCGTCTTAATTCTGGAATGGCTGTTTTTGAGCTTTCTAAAGATGCAAATCCGATATCAGGATTCGTTGGTTCAAAAGTAATAAACGAGCAAGGAGGTGCATTAATTGCTGGGCAGGAGAAGTTTGGAAATGGTAGCGTAACCTATTTTATTGACAATCCATTATTCAGAGGGTTTTGGCATAACGGTCTATTGATGGTTGCTAATGCGATATATTTAGTAAATGACTAGGGTTTAGATAAGTC
>Ga0206679_10000197_pt1 | contig 47995 bp, 40 predicted proteins | sample M110012015metaG_FD_155464 | JGI IMG/M metagenome (GOLD analysis project Ga0206679, IMG submission 155464) | Ammonia-oxidizing marine archaeal communities from Monterey Bay, California, United States - M1 100m 12015 | ecosystem: Environmental > Aquatic > Marine > Intertidal zone | place: USA...
GGTCGCGGCAGTCACAACAGGTCACAGGATTTTTTGGGGTCTTCAGGCGACCTTGATGGCGATCTCTGCGGGGACGACTGCGCTCGTTGCTCGATCCTGGGGAGCCGATGATCCTGCCGAAGCTGCAAGGGTTACCACTGTTTCACTTTGGCTTAGTAACGCTGTCGCGATAGGCCTGATGCTCCCCTGCATCTTTTTTGCCTATGAAATCGCCAGTGTTTTTGGCCTTGATGAAAACCCGACTCGACTGGCAGCGGAATTCATTCAGTACCTTAGTCTGTTTAACATCGCCTTTTCTATCAATATGATTCTGGGTGCTGCACTTCGCGCCGCAGGTGACACCAAAACCCCTCTATGGATTGGCGTGGCAACCAATATCGTGAACGTGGTGCTAGTCTATCTTCTGGTTCATGGGATGTATGGTTTCCCGCCTATGGGTGTTGTCGGCGCGGCAATAGCCAACGGCGTATCGTTCGCGGTTGGCGGCCTGATTTTCCTGTATCTTTACTACTCTCACCGCATGCGAGTGGGTGTCGGTGGTCCCAATTCTGTGACCCGAGCTCGGGTTCGCCAACTGGTACACATAGGATACCCGGCCGGGGTCGAACAATTCGTCTTCCAAATAGGTTTTATTGCGTTTCTTTGGTTAGTTGCCTTTTTTGGTACTGCACCCTATGCAGCTTACGGCGTGGGAGTACAGATACTCTCTATTTCGTTTGTAGTCGGTTTCGGATTCTCTATCGCTGGTTCGACCCTGGTAGGGCAACATCTTGGCGCGGGAGATTCAGAGGGTGCCGTTAGAAGCGGCTGGCGAGCACTTGCCATGGCGATTGGTAGCATGGTGGTGCTTAGCATTGTAATAGCGTTGTTTGCTAACGAGATAGCTCGGTATCTGATAAACGATGATGAAGTTGTTCGCCTTACCGTTGTCTTTATTTACATCATGGCGTTGGTGCAACCACTCATGGCGGTCGAATTTACCCTGGGGGGATGTCTGCGAGGCGCGGGAGACACTCGATTCCCACTAATGACTACGATGGTAGGGCTTTGTGGGGTCAGGGTTGGCCTTGCCGCGGTATTTGTTCTACTCGGTTTTTCGGTAGAATGGATTTATGCCGCACTCATTGGCGACTACATCGTAAAAGCAGTCATGCTGCTGTATCGATTCCACGGCGGCAAGTGGCAACATATTTTTTCCGATTCAGAAAAAAAGTTCGCTCAACTGCAGTCCTGATAAACCAGTATTCAAAGTGCCGTTAGCACCAGAGGTTTACCTCTGGTAATAACCATCGTGTGTTCGTACTGCGCGGACCTGGTTCCATGCCCGGTTAGAAGTGCCCAACCGTCCTCAGCTGTCACAGTACTGTCCGCTGAAGTAGAGAGAAAAGGCTCAATGGTTATTACCTGACCTTCGCTCAGGGTGCGAGTATCTGACTTATCATAGAAATTTTGGATGAAATGCGGGTCCTCATGCAAGCTCCGGCCAATGCCGTGACTCCCCAGGTCCCGGATGGTGCTAAATCCAGCATTGATCGCTACTTTCTCAATCGCCCGACCAATCTGGTTGATTTTAGCGCCAGCACGAGCTGTCGCCATAGCAGCCGCCAAAGACTTCCGGGTAATCTGGCAAAGATACTCAATTCGGGGATCAACTGGCGGCACGGTGAAAGTCGCTCCGGTATCGCCAAAGTAACCGTTTAATTCTGCAGACACGTCAATATTCACGACGTCGCCCGGTTCGATTTTTCGACCTGACGGTATTCCGTGGGCAGCCTCATCATTGATGCTAATACAAGTATGTCCGGGAAAATCGTACATCAGAATGGGCGCCGACCTGGCGCCATACCGAGCGAGATTCCTTGCACCGATTCCGTCCAGCTCTGCTGTGGACATCCCGGGTTTCAGGCTCTTTTTCATCAGCAGCAGCGTTTCAAACACAATTCGCCCGATGGACTTGAGATGCATAAGGTCATCGTCGTTATCTATGGTCATATTGATTCAATGTGCTGTTTAAAGCATATATTACACTTTGTACTATCGGTTTTCTGCGCGGGTCTTCTCGGTTAGTATGATAGCCAGCGACTTCAAGAGATCCCAACATGCAAATTCAGAGAACAATTTATTTACTTGCTATCCTTCTGTTCCTCCAAAGCTGCACGATGACTTCTAACGAGCCCTCCGACTTGATCACGGGGAGTTGGCGGACCACCATTGGTGGATTTAGTATCGCTACTACTTACACGACAACAGAAGTCACAGTAGACGGGCACGAGCCACTGAGTTACCAACTTGAAGGGAACCAACTGACGATTGATGGCGATCAGACAACCAGCCGACTTGTCGGTTTTCCTTCAAGTTCGGTGATGATCCAGGTTGATGTAATCACCGGGACAGAACATCGATTCGAAAGAGTTGCCAGCGCAGGGTAATTTACCTGTATATAAATACAGGTTAAGCTCTGCAGGATGCCAGATGATCTTCCGGAGGGATATTACCTCGATAATTTTACGTTCCTGCTTGACTTCGTCAGTCGCCAGTACTGCCATCTGTTGTCTGAGCAGGAGAAGCAGTTCTATTCCACTTTCCAGGCGCTAACGCTAGATTCTCGTAAGCTGTTTGTTCGGCTAACCAACCGGAAAGGCCCTTACTTCAGGCTTGATAAACTTAATTACCCTGAGGTCGAGAGCCTTGGCGATGAAATCGAGTCACTGGTAGCCGCTTCGCTTATCGTACCAACAGTCCCCGATCTCGAGTCTGCTATCAGGATCTGTTCGAAGGCAGAACTGCTTGATCTTGATGCCTGTTCCGAGTTTCCCCAATCAACTAAAAAGCAAGATCTGGCCGAATACCTATTGTCCGGACAGGTTAATCCTGTTCAGGCACTGATGATCCCGGTGGTTGAACTGGCACGGACCGAAGAGCTGACGGTTTTCAAGTTGTTGTTTTTCGGCAATTTTCATCAGGACATGACAACGTTTGTAATGCATGAACTGGTTGCCCCATTCGAACAGTATGAAATCGACGGTAATGCCGCTCTGTTTCGTTGTCGTGAGGTTATCGACGAGCTGATTGTGCTGCGATCTTTGTCAGATGCAAGCTATAAACTGATGGAAACCGAGGGCAGCGAAGAAGATCTCCTAAAACTGATTGAGAAACTACCTGCAAGGAATATCGAGCCAGTTTTGTCACGGCGTTATGATCGCATGGTTAATCAGATTGGCCGACACCTGGAACGTGCTGGCAGGATAGAAGAAGCAGTCGGCGTCTATTGTAGAGCGCAAGCAACACCTGCTCGCGAAAGGCAGGCAAGAATTCTTGATCGCCTAGGCAAACCTCAGGCCGCGATGAAGCTCTGTTCATCAATCATTGAGGCACCGCAGAATGAAGAGGAATTGGAGTTCGCCCAAACGTTTGGCCAGCGTCTAAGCAGTAAACATGGGTTCGCCAGTGATGTGTCGTTTAATCTGCCCGTGACGAAGATTAAACAGACTACCATTCAGGTTTCACGGTCCCATAATAGTGTCGAGATGTGCGCACTAGCCTATTTCGAGGATTTGGGCGACGAGTGCTACTACGTTGAAAACAGCCTGATACGCAGCCTCTTCGGTTTGTGTTTCTGGGACATCATCTATGCACCTGTCAGCGGCGCTTTTTTTAATCCTTTCCAGAGAGGCCCGGTTGATCTTTACACGTCAGATTTTGTCAGAAGCAGACGAGTTCTCATATCTGACAGGTTTAATGAGCTAGAGAAAAATGGTCCACTCGGCCTCGCGACGGCCATCTATCGCGAGAAACAGGGTGTCGCTAATCCATTCGTCAACTGGATGTCTGTTGACGAACAACTCATGGAAACTGCTTTGGTGAAAATCCCCTCGCAGGACCTGATCCGGATGTTCGAACGGCTGCTGATCGATCTAAAAAACAACTCAAGTGGGTTCCCTGATTTGATTGTATTCGACCAAAACAGCTATCGCATGATCGAGATCAAAGGGCCGGGAGATAAATTGCAGAAGAACCAGGCTCGCTGGTTCCGGTATTTTATGGAACATTCCATTCCCGCGGCTCTAGTAAATGTTGAATATCTTGATCCTGTTTCCCCGTAGATGAACCCCTTTGCCTTATCAGTTGGACAACTTGTCGACCTATGTCGGCGCGGTGACATTAATTTCCGGTTCAGCGCTAAAAGCTCTGCTATCGAGGGCATTAGGGGACATCAGCGAGTGCAGCAATCACGAAGACAAGGCTATCTGGCTGAACAACCAGTTTCTATAGCGTTACGAACCGCAGGTATTGATCTAGAGGTAGGCGGTCGAATTGATGGATGTTGGTATGACCCAGCACGAGCTTTATTCTGTATTGAAGAAATTAAAACCCTTCGAGTGGAGGTCGAAGATATTCCTCAAGGCGTTCTTGACAGTTATTGGCTACAGGTTCAATTGTATGGATATATCGCTGGCAATCAGGCTGGCGCAGGCCGGCTCATCTTAAGGCTTTGCCTCTATCATCTGGACAAAAAAACTGAAACCGTCCTCGAGAGAGTCAGCGATATCCAGGAACTGGCGGCGATATTTTTCGATACGATCGGATTTTTTTCGACGATCCTTGCTCAGCGGCAAGAATGGATTGCGGCGAGAAACGCTTCAATGCGAGATCTGGACTTTCCCTATGGTGATTTCAGGACGGGTCAGAGAGATATGGCGGTTTCTGTATACCGCGCAGTTGCCGACGGCCGCCAGCTTATTGTCGAGGCGCCGACAGGCATTGGGAAAACAATGGCTACACTTTACCCGTCAATCAAGGCAATGGAATCGAGTACCGCGAATCGGGTGTTCTACCTGTCAGCAAAAACATCGACCCAGGCTCTTGCCCAGATTGCCCTGAAGGACATTACTGTTGCCGGAGGCAAGCTGAGGTCTATCGTCATTACTTCAAAGGGAAAAACCTGTTTCAGTCCAGGGCAACCCTGCCACCCAGATCATTGTGAGTATGCAAAAGGCTATTACGATCAAGTGCAGGATACTATTGATACCATGCTGGTTGAGACTGAGCATTTTGATCGACCGACCATTGAATTCGCGGCTCGGCGGGACCGGGTCTGCCCGTTCGAATTAAGCCTTGATCTGTCCAGGTCCTGCGATGCCATTATCGCCGATTACAACTATGTCTTTGACCCTGTGGTTTACCTGCGCCGGTTTTTTGACTCCAGTAACAAGGATTCTATTGCGCTAGTTGACGAAGCTCACAACCTGGTCGATCGAGGCAGGGATATGTTTTCCTCAAAGGTATACAAGGAATCTTACCTTGCGATTGCCAGAGCTTCTAAAAAAACGGCCCCGGCTGTAATGAAGGCCGCGCAAAAAGTTAATCGGGCTTTCCTCGCTTACAAAAAGCGCTACAAGAACGAATTTGAAGCTCATGGACACATTACAGGATATGACATCCCTGAGTCTGTTGTGTCAGCGATGCAAACCTTCTGCAGCTGTGCAGAGGAAGAACTTCGCAAGGAGACCTATGGAAGCTTCCGTGATGAGTTACTGGATTGTTACTTTGATACGCTCAGGTTTCTCAGGACTGCTGAGAACTTTGATGTCGATTACGCGGTGCTCTTCCAGCGAGAACCCAAAAAACATAGTCTGAAACTTTACTGTATAGATCCTTCAAGGCAGTTAGGGGAGGGTTTCGATAGACTGGCGTCAACTATTTGCTTCTCTGCGACCATGCAGCCGACAGACTACTTCCGACGGATGCTAGGGGCCTCGGATGCCGCCAGCTGGTACAGGCTTGCATCGCCGTTTAGTCCGGCAAATATGCAAGTCAACGTCGCTGGATTTATCGACACTTCTTATAAGGGCCGCAATCAATCGCTTACTGACCTTGTAGAGCTTATTCAATGTGTGATCGCTGCCAAACGGGGAAACTATCTTGTGTTTTTCCCTTCTTATGACTACCTACAAAGTGCCGCGCAAGCCTTCGAAAACCGTTTCCCCCAGTTCCCTCTACTGGTGCAACAAAGGAAAATGACCGATGAGGAGCGGCAAAACTTCCTTAGCACCTTTAAAGATGGTGGCGAGGTATGTGGTTTTGCCGTGATGGGCGGCGCCTTTTCCGAGGGTGTTGATCTGAAGGGCAACCGTTTGATCGGTGCTGTTGTAGTAGGTGTTGGGTTACCCCAGATAGGAATAGAACGGGACCTGATTCGTAATCACTTCTCTGGCACAGGTTTTGAATACGCATACCAATACCCGGGTTTAGTAAGGGTATTGCAGACGGCGGGCCGTGTAATCCGTGACGAAGAAGACCGAGGGATAATTTTTCTGGTAGACAGACGATACCGCGAACGCAGGTACCTGGACCTGCTGCCGTCAGAATGGGCGCCTAGAGCCTGTGAAAACACCGCAGAGGTCGCGGTGAATCTTGAATCGTTCTGGAGCCGCCAGCAAAGCCTTTTCGGGGTGTCAGACCCCTAAAAATTAATTTTACAATTAGTGCACTGCAGGTAGATTGAAGGTCTCCTGACCATCTGGGTGAGCGCTTTAAGATCCGCTGGAATCGCAGGGAACAAACCCGTCTGCACAGGAGGCAGGATGCTAACAGCGGATTGCAATACTTGTCTTAAAAAGAGCTCCTTGGGTGACAGGTCTTTTTCTATGTAAACGACTTCATAATCTGTCAATCCCGCGAGAACGGCCGCAGATTCGATTGCTACTTCAATATCCCCAATGCCGTCGATGAGTCCGTGCTCAAGCGCTCGCGAACCAGACCAGACCCGGCCCTGGGCAACTGAGTCGGCTTCCTCAATCGACAGGCCTCGACCTTCTGATACCAGCGCAAGGAATTTGTTGTATGTCTGGTTGACGGAGTTTTGCAGTACTCGCTTGAAAACCGGGTTTATCTCTTCAAAACTATTCATCGCCCCGGATAACGAGGTGGTTCCAATACCATCTGAATGAACGCCCAGATAATCCAGGCTTCGCTCAAATGTCGGAAAGACAGTAAATACGCCGATGGAACCTGTGATCGTGGTTTCTGACGCGAAAATTTTATTGGCGGTACTCGAGATCCAGTAGCCGCCAGATGCCGCGTATCCTCCCATGGATGCGACGACAGGCTTGCCGCTTTCCTGGGCCGCCAGCAGTTCGCTTCGAATCATTTCCGATGCTGTAGCGCTTCCCCCCGGGCTATCGACACGCAGGACAATTGCCTTAACGTTCTTTGAGTTTTTTGCTTTGCGAATCAGTTTTGTGATTGTGTCGCCGCCAACTTCGCCTGCAGGCTGTTCACCATCGAGTATCGTTCCCTTGGCGGTGATAACGGCAATCATATCTGCGGCCGGGTTCTGTTCTGGAACCGGTGGACGCATTGATTGTAGATAGCTGCGATAGACAACCTGTCCATAGGTGTCGCCAGACCCTCCACTGATGGCCTGCATTTCAGATCGCCATTCTGCGCTTGTCACCAGCCCATCGATTAAACCTAGCTCAAGTGCAAGTTCGGCAGGTCCTTTTTCTGTTTGGTCCAGTAGTGCGGCATAATTGTTAATGTAGTGGGTGATTGCCTCTGCATCGATATTCCTGTGCATGGTGATTTTTGACAGGTAGCTGTCCCACAGGAAGTCGATGACCTCCTGTGTTGATTCTCTGGATTCATCTGACATGTCGTCGCGTAGGAAGATTTCTGCAGCGTCCTTGAAAATGCCAGCCTTGATAACATGTACGCTGACCTGCAGCTTGTCCAATGCTGATTTCAGGTAAAGGGGGTAGGCACCAAATCCCTGCAGAAATACCCCACCCATTACTGGCAGGCTTTCTTTGTCGATGTAGATGGTGTCCGCAAAGGATGCAAGGTAATACTGAGACTGCGAATAGCGTGTGCCATAGGCGAAAACCGGCTTACCACTAGCTTTAAAACTGTCCAGGGCATTACCGATGTAGTCGTACTGGTTCAGGGTAGTACCCTGCAGTCTGGAAAGATCCAGGGCGATCGCCTTGATACGATCGTCTGTCTCGGCGAATTGGATTGCGTCCACTAGGTCTCTTCCCAGAGTCTCTGCATTTTCAGATTCGTCACCCAGCAAAAACTCTTCTATTGGATCAATGGGCCGTAACTGTTCAACAATCACACCCTCAGGGTCTAGGATCATTACCGCTGAAGCAGGAATGCCATCCGACTCCTGGCCTATCAGGGTAATAAGGACTAACGCAATGAAAGCGATGAATAGAAGATTGCCAATGGCGTTTTTTAGTGCAGTGATGGTCTGCCAAATCTTTTTCACGAACTAACTCTACAGAAATAACATGGACTGAATGCTACCACATCGGCCCGTCTGACCAGATATTTACGCCCATTTCATTCAGCGCATCGACAACCCCTCCGGAGTTTTAGCGCGTTCAGAGTTCAAGCCCGGTGTTTTTTTGCAGCGGAGACGTTCCCCGGGTTGTCATCGAAGAAAAGAATCGACTCGGCCGAGACGGCCCCGGATCAAAAGAACAGTGGTAATATTTCGCATAATAACTGATTGAATAGAGTTCAAAGGAAATCATATGGGAAAGGAGGATAATTTTGCCAAACGGGATTTATGAAACGGGGTTGGATAAGAATCCAGCCAACTTCGAAGCACTTACGCCGCTGAGCTTTTTGGCAAGGACAGCGGCACTGTATCCCGATTATCCGGCTACCATTTACGGAAATGCCACCAGGAATTGGGGTGAGTTCAACAAACGGTGCCTCAGGGTGGCATCTGCTCTGGTAAATCGGGGCGTACAGCCCGGCGATACTGTAGCTGCGATTCTGCCGAACATCCCGGAAATGCTGGAGTTGCACTTTTCGGTACCGATGACCGGCGCAATATTAAACGCTATCAACACACGGCTGGATGCCCCTACTATCGCATTTCTATTGGAGCACTCTGAATCGAGTGTTCTCATTACCGACCGAGAGTTTTCCTCTGTCGTCAAAAAAGCATTGGCGAACTCTGCACGTGACATGCTTATCATCGATGTTGATGACCCGTCCTTCGAGGGAGGGGAATGCATAGGTCAGCTCGACTACGAAGCGCTATGTGCGGAGGGCACCGAAGATTATTCCTGGCATATGCCAAATGATGAGTGGGACGCGATATCACTTAACTATACCTCGGGAACGACCGGGGATCCGAAGGGTGTTGTCTATCATCATCGGGGCGCGTACCTGAATGCTGCCAACAATGCCCTCACCTGGGAAATGGGCATGCATCCCAACTACCTATGGACATTACCAATGTTTCACTGCAATGGGTGGTGTTTCCCATGGACTCTGGCCGCTGTTGCCGGCGCGGCAATCTGCCTAAGGCAGGTTCGGGAAGACGCGATCTATGCAGCCTTCCGAAAAGATGCGGTGACGCACTTTTGTGGCGCCCCTGTTGTGCTTAATACCTTGCTCAATGCGGAGTCATCGCTGAAACAGGGTTTATCCCCGGGCATCAAGGTGATGACCGCAGGGGCTGCGCCGCCAGCCGCCGTTATTATGGGTATGGAGGCGCTGGGCTTTGACGTAATCCAGGTATACGGTTTGACTGAAACTTATGGTCCTATGATTGTGTCAGCATGGAGGCGGGAGTGGGATCATCTCTCAGCAAGTGAAAAAGCAACCCTGAAGGCCAGGCAGGGAGTGTCGTCGATATTGGCTGGAGCCATGATCGTGGCTGATCCGGAAACAATGCAGCCCGTTCCATGGGATGGGCGGACCCAGGGAGAGGTGTTTATGCGGGGTAATATAGTGATGAAGGGCTATCTAAAAAACCCGGAGACAACGGACAGGTCTTTTGCGGGTGGCTGGTTTCATTCCGGAGACCTCGCTGTTTGTCATCCGGATGGGTACATTCATATCAAAGATCGATCGAAGGATATTATCATTTCCGGTGGCGAGAACATTTCCAGTATTGAAATTGAAAATGTGCTGTTCAGTCACCCAAAAGTTCTCGACGCTGCCGTGGTGGCGAAGTCCGACGAAAAATGGGGAGAACATCCCTGTGCGTTCGTCACGCTAAAACCCGGAGAGTCGATGTCAGATAATGATGTTATTCAATTTTGCAGAGATAACCTGGCGGGATTCAAAGTCCCGAAGACAGTGATATTCGGTTCTCTTGAAAAAACTTCCACGGGAAAGGTTCAAAAATACCTGCTGCGAGAGATAGCCGAAAATCATGGTTTGGCTGACATAGGCGCAGGAAAAAGTGATGCCTAAAACAACTTCTTCAGTCATTAGGCTAGCCAAGACAAAAGACGCCTCGACGATTGCGGAACTGTCTCGATCGCAAATTGAAAATGAACTGCCCTGGCGGTGGAGGCCGGGCAGGGTTCAACACCACATCAAAGCTGCAGACTCGACTGTCATCGTGTCCGAATCAGAAAACGTTCTGTCTGGTTTTGCAATCACCAGTTTCGCTGACACCACCGCGCACATCAACTTGCTGGCTGTGAATCCTATGTTCCGCAGGCTGGGTATCGCAACCTCAATGATTCGTTGGGTAACGCTAAGTTGCCGGGTCGCCGGTATTGGTTGTATTAGGTTGGAAGTCAGAGCAAATAATACCAGCGCAATCGAATGCTACGCCAACCTGGGCTTCCAGATGGTGGGAATAAGAAAAGGTTATTATGAAGGCCGTGAAGATGCGCAGCTAATGACGCTGATGCTCATCAACTCAGATATGGAGGCCCAGCGCCCAAAGTGAACAACCAATTTCTATGGTCAGGTAAGGAATTGCAGACAGCCTTTGCTAGCGCAGATATTGCTACTGGCGTTAATGGCATCAGTATCGATTCCAGAACGATAACGCCCGGAGATCTCTTCGTCGCTTTGTCTGGTAATCCCGGTCCCCGTTTTGGCGGCGGGAGCGAATCAGCGGGCGATGGTCACAACTTCATAGAGATGGCAACCAACGCAGGGGCATCGGTGGTGATGGCGCATCGAGAAGTGACCTGTTCTGTCCCTGTTCTCTTGGTTGACGATACACTCGATGGCCTGTGGCAACTGGGCAGCTACTCCCGTAAACGGACTTCCGCTAAGGTTGTTGGGATAACGGGCAGCAGTGGTAAAACAACCCTCAGGGCCTGGCTGCAAGCCATCTTAAGTCCGATGGCGAACTGCCATGCTTCCGAGGGAAGCCTTAACAATCACTGGGGCGTGCCTTTATCGCTGGCAAGAATGGCTGCAGGGTCTGATGTTGGACTGTTTGAAATCGGAACCAATCATCCGGGTGAAATAGAACCCCTTTCACGGCTTGTGGAACCCGACATAGCGTTAGTGCTTAATGTGTTACCTGCGCATATTGGAAACTTCTCTGGCCTGGATCAACTCAGAGCGGAAAAACTTTCCATCAGCCATGGATTACGTAGTGGTGGTACGCTCGTCGTACCGGTGGGTCTCGCCGATCATGCCAGTTATCCAAAGATTATTTCCTTCGGCAAGGGCGGGGATGTTTATGCCGAAGGCTGGCCGACGGAATCAGGCACTGTCGTTCGAATCGATGTTGCTGGAACAGTAGTTGAGTGTGAGGTACCGTTTATTGGCGCTGAACGAATTGAATCCATAGCCGCGCTGTTTGCCGTCCTTTCTGCGCTGGGGTTTGATCCGAAGCAATCAGTAGCACACATCAGCGCACTCGAAATTCCCAGGGGGCGAGGCAACCTGCTTGAGGTTGGGGGCATCACCGTCGTCGACGATAGTTACAACGCTAATCCGGTCAGCATGAAGATGTCGTTGGCACATCTCGGATCAATGAAAAAACATCACCGCCGCATAGCGTTGTTAGGCGAGATGCTGGAGCTGGGTGAGGCATCGCTGGCTGCCCACCAGGAAATGGGACGGCATTTGGAGGGTGTTGATCAGGTTTATACTTTTGGCCAGGGTTTCGCGAAGTCATCGTTTGCGCGACATGGCCACTTCCATTCGATTGAGGAATTCAACCTCGAAGATTTTGTGAGCCGATTGGAGCCTGGTGACAGCGTATTGGTAAAAGGGTCAAACAAGGTTTTCTGGAAGCATGACTTTGTAGAACGGCTAACCGCCTTTATTGATCACCCGGGTTAGGGGCATCACCTGATTCGACATAAATGTCTGCTTCTTCTGCTGAAAGCATGCCAACACCTTTCCAGGGAAGCAGTTGGTATTCCTCATGATTGAAATCCATAAACGGATATTTGATGATTTCAAAGTAGGGAGAGTAATCAAAATCACTTGGGGTACACAATTTTGGGTTGCGACGAAAGAATCTTGGCTCACCTTCCTCTGTGTGTTTGACCAGCGGTAGAATGGGGAAATTCACCTGACCGAAGGACTCCGCGATCATCGTTGAACAAACCGTCTTTTCAGGTCGTCCTGCTCTTTGACGAAACAGGGTTGAGGCCCATCTTCTGGGAAGAAAGAACCAGGGGAAAAGGAACCTGGCCATGTCCAGAATCTGCCTGACATCGTAATCCAACCCAACATGGCTGATGGCATGTCGTGTCACACTGATAGCATCTTCCTGTGACAGTCTTGAAGGTCTGCAGATGCGAAGGTGTTCGCAGTCATAGGAAGATAATGCACGTACGATAGTGCCGTGACCCAATAGGCTCTCAACGATCAGCCTGTCATCGGCATCACCACTGTACAGCGCTGCGATCGTTGCGCGTAACTCTTCGTCTTCTACATCATGAAGTCGCCCGATATAAAGCGCTGCATGAGTCCACGGGCTGTTAGTCAGCCAGCGAATAATATCGCTGACACGAGTTCGGCCCTCTACCAGCAGCACATCGCAAGGTTTTAGTTCGTTACTCAGGCGATCGAAATCACTTAATGGGAATTGTCGGGTGGGTCTTTCCCGGTTAATCCAGTTGATCATTATGCGCATTGGCTAAACTTCATCCTCAAACCAATGGTATTGGTCTGGTTAATGGGAGCCGGCTTACTCATGTTCTGTATAACGACCGGTCTTTATCTGTATAATCTTAACGCAGGAACCAGAGTTCAGTCATGATTGTCGACCGGTTAGGCAGAAAATTTAGCAACTTGCGTGTCAGCCTGACTGCTGCGTGTAATTATGCCTGCAGCTATTGTGTCCCTGATGGCAAGCGGCTGATGAAGGCTCATAATGAATTGTCAGCGCCAAGGCTTCTCAAAGCTGTTGAGTTATTACAGCAGGCAACGGGTATCGACAAAGTGAGAATCACAGGAGGCGAGCCACTTGTCACACCTAAGTTTGATGACTTCCTTCTCGGTGTTATGTCGATCGGCCTCAGCGATGTCAGCCTGACAACCAATGGCCAGCTCATCATGTCCAAGAAGGACGTGATTGCAGAGTCAGGGCTAAAGCGGATGAATATCTCGCTCGACACATTGAACCCACTGAGATTCAAGCAGATTGCCAGGGGAGGGGATCTGGCAACGGTGCTTAAAGGTATTGATGCAATGCTAGAGCTGGGCATCAAGCTCAAGATAAACATGGTGCCGATGCGATCCCAGAACTACAGCGATATTCTTTCTATGCTCGATTTTTGCTTCGAGAGAGGCATCGAATTGCGCTACATCGAACTGATGAGAATGGGGCATCTTTTAGGAAGTAAAGGATTCCAGGCAGATTTTGTTTCGATGGAATCTCTGCTGGATGAAATTGGCAAAAAGTACGAGTTCAGCCGCACTGACGCGCCATACGATTCCACCGCAGCACGTTTTTATGTAGCGGACTACGGTAATTTCGGCATCATCGCCAACGAGAGCGAACCGTTTTGCAGAACCTGCACCAGACTCCGGCTTTCTTCTGACGGTTATTTATATGGCTGCCTTTCTAGCGCCAATCGTCAGGACATATCAGGGATTCTTGAGCTTCCGCGCCACCTGGCGCTACCGAAACTGCAGGGATTGCTTGTCAACGCCCTTGGTGACAAAAAGCTTGCTTTCCAGGGCGAGGTCACCGTCATGAAATTTATTGGAGGCTGATCAGACTTCAGTATCAATGCGTGTTGTATGGGACCAATCACTTTGCCCGATTGCGACTCATAATTTATCGACATAAACCACTATATTTACTCACATGGCGGTACTATTTGCACAGCAGGGTGGCGCTAGCGACCTTAATGATAATTTTATAGGAAGGACTGAGCCATGATGGATCTCGACATCCCGGAACGATTGGTTCCAATACGGGACAAGATCGACAATTTTGTAAAAACAAATGTTGATCCACTCACCGACGAATACTACACCGAGATCGATGTCGGTGACCGCTGGCAATTGACAGACAGACAGCTGGAAATTCTTAATGGTTTAAAAGACCAGGCGCGAGAAGCTGGCCTGTGGAACTTCTTCCTGCCTGAAAGTCAGGGCGGAGCAGGAGTAAGTAACCTTGAGTACGCGCACCTTGCAGAGGTCATGGCACGTAATCCGATTGCGTCGGAAATATTTAACTGCGCTGCGCCGGACACCGGCAACATGGAAGTGCTTGAGCGCTATGGCTCAGAACAACACAAGAAAGAATGGCTGGAGCCGTTGCTGGAAGGAAAGATTCGTTCTGCATTTGCAATGACAGAGCCTCAGGTCGCTTCTTCAGATGCGACTAATATTGCAACAACAGCAGTTCTTGATGGTGACGAGTGGGTTATTAACGGAGAGAAGCATTACATCTCTGGCGCAGGTGATCCTCGCTGTAAAATTATGATCACCATGGTGGTGACTAATCCAGATGCACCCAAACACCTCCGTCAGTCACAAATTCTGGTACCGCTTCCGTACCCAGGTGTGGAAGTAGTCCGCCCCATGTTCGTTTTTGGTAAAGACGATGCACCACACGGGCACATGCATATCAAATTTGACAATGTGCGAGTGCCGAAGGAAAACATTATTCTTGGAGAAGGTCGCGGATTTGAAATTTCACAGGGTCGCCTTGGCCCAGGTCGAATTCATCACTGTATGAGGTCCATTGGCGTTGCTGAACGGGCGCTTGAGTTGTTGTGTCGTCGCGCACTGTCTCGCACAGCTTTCGGCAAGTCGCTGGCAGAACTGGGCGGTAACTATGACGTTATTGCAAACTCACGCATAGAAATTGATATGTGTCGGCTCGCAGTTTTGAAGGCTGCGTACATGATGGACACGATTGGGAACAAGGAAGCCCGGAAGTACATCTCGGCCATTAAGGTCGCAGTACCTAATATGACACTTAAGGTCATTGACAGTGCTATTCAGATGCACGGTGCGCTTGGCGTCTCGCAGGACACGCCTCTTGCGGCTATGTGGACTGGTCAACGAACTCTCAGGCTGGCAGATGGCCCGGACGAGGTTCATCGGCGGGTTATTGCACGAGAAGAGTTGAAGCAGTATCAATAAGCTTAAACAGTGAACTAATGTAAAGGCCGCTATACGCGGCCTTTTTTTTGGTCAATGTTTATCCGCATAATATCAGGGTGCGAATTTCGCAAGGTGTTCCTGATGTTATGTCATTTATATACTTACACTTTTGACCTTTATTACCCTATGATTTGCCGCTTATATCAAATGCTAGAGGTGAATTGATGCGATATGTCCTTTTTTGGGTAGTGCTGTTTTCTACTTATAGTGTCGCTGCAAAGGGTTCTGAGGAAACCAGAAGTATCGACGCGGGTTTCGATTTCACTTTAACCAGTGATGTTCACTATGTGGAACGAAAACTAGATGAGACTACAACACTTCAGACCCTGGACATCTATGCACCAAACAACTTAGCACTTGCGCCAGTTATTCTTTTTGTTCACGGTGGCGCCTGGGCTTTCGGTGACAAGAAAGAGGTTCATGTGAAACCAAACTATTTCACCCATAGCGGCTTCGCTTTTGTCAGCATTAATTACAGATTGAGGTGGGATTACAAAATATACGATCAGGTCGTCGACCTGGTTAGTGCGATCGGATGGATTCAGGAACACGGCGCCAAGTTCGGATTAGACGCAGATAGGATAATTTTGATGGGGCATGGCGCAGGCGGTCACCTGGCATCATTAGTCATGACGGACTCAAGCTATCTTCGTGCCGAGGGTATAAGCGGTAAAGGCATAAGGGCTGTTGTTTCAATCGACTCCACGAGTTACGACATCACGCGAGTGATGAAAGAGTTGGGCAGTTTTGTCGAGCGCCGAAAACACGAAGTGATATTTAGCTCCGACGAAAAAGTTTGGCGGGCAGCATCACCCCAGGTTCACGTAGCCAAAAACTCGAGCTTGCCGCCTTTTGCGCTTTTATATAACCCTGAACGGGAGATCACGCTGCTGCAGGCGAAGGGCTTTGCAAAAGCCCTGAAGCTTGCCGGTGGCGTGCCAGTAATGATTCCGGGTTCAGTATCGGATCCCGCAAAAACAAATGAGCTGCTAGGTGTTTCCGGGAACATTGCAACGGTCGCGCTAATGGCTTTCATTCGCTCCCAGATTTAATCAAACTACTCCTCATGTTGAAACAATACTACTTGATTGGTTGGTTAGTTCTGCTAGCTTTGCCGATCCGTGCGGAAACCAGCGATGTGGAGCTCAGGGCCGTCCCCGAATCGACCGCCGGCGCTGCCGAATTGACGGTTCGGGGCCAAAGTGTTGCTAATGGAGTGGTTTATGCGGAAATCACCTATCAACTACCGGAGTCCCTGCTAGCTGGCGGGTCTATCGTGCTTCGCCAGCAATGGCCGGAGGCTCGAAGACTGCAAATCAAAACGCCAGCCGCAACCAACTTCGTGCGTCTGGTGACGGACGATCGTTCAGCGGCGCAACTGCTGGCACGTGATGTTGAGGTAGTGGCGATCACAGGTGAACCCGGGTATGAACCATCCTCGATTGCCTTCGACGTAACATCAGGTGTGCTGCCGGCAGGCACCATCTTGCGTTTCGTTATAGACAGACTTCAGCTTCCAACGATCGCTACGACCCATTTCGAGTTACCGCTATACCTCAAGCATAATCAGGAAGCATCATTAACGAGGGTGGCCAGTAATACGATTGAAATTAGGCCCGGCGACTTCAGCCAGCTCAGCTTGTATTCCAGCTCTATTGCGACACCCGGTGAACTTGTCGATCTTTGGGTAAGGCTCGAAGACGAGCATGGAAATATTGCCCAGGCGCAAAACCTGTCCCTTGACTTACTGGTAAACGGCGTCTTCACCGAAAGGCTGGATGTTGTTGCTCCCGTTCAGAAAATTGATGGCATCAGTTTCCAGGCTGCAGGTACCTATCAACTGGAACTTCGCACCGGAGGAGGCGGGATTTCTGCAATATCGAATCCTGTACTTGTGAGTGACAAGCCATACAGCATTATCTGGGCTGACCTGGGTGTTCCAGCTGAACTGTTACCGGGCCCACACGCGGGGGAAGAACTGACACGCAATGCCATAGGACGATATGACCTGACTTTACCCACTAACCACGAAATATTAGATGACACGTCGGTCAAGAGCCATTGGCAATCGCTTGCCGCAGGCGGAGCCAGCCTGATGCTTTCAAAGCGAGATACTGCCTCGTTCACGATTGCTAAACCAGAACAACCCACAGACTTGCGGCGAATGGTGCCAGGGAATCTTCAGTTGATTGAGATCATTAGCGGCGGTTCTGTTTATGACTGGTTCGGAAACAGGGCCGCAATGATGGGATTCCGGGTTGGTTTCACCGGATCCAATTACGGTCATCAGTATCCTGGGCAGTATAGAGAAGTGAATACCGCTATCTGGCTGACAGAAGGACAACACTGGTTCGATGCGATGAGTAAACACCAGACTTATGTCTCGGTTGGATCTAAAATTGTCCTGGCAGTAAGCCCAATGAATCTCGGTCTGGAACCGACCAGAAATCTTGCGCTTCAGATCGCAGCTGCATCCCCAATCCTTTCGGTTGAAGTTTTTAAGAACGGCAGTCTGTTTAAAACACGGCGCCAGCTTGACACCGGAGGTAGTCGATTTCGTTTAGTCGTTGACTCTTCGAGCAAGCCTTTTAGTCGTTTGATGAGCAGGCCGAGGAACGCTCGGGAGTGGGTGGGTTATATCCTTGCACAAGGCGCCGGGGTTACTGTGGACCGTGTTGGGCAATACTGGCAGATTAAGCCCGGACGAGAGTCCCGACGAGTAGACTTTTTAACCCGAACACACGGGCTGGATGAGTTTTTGGAGTTCGAGCTTACTTCAGTCAATGCAGACACCGTGATTGAAATTGGAATTGCCTCTGGATATGAAGATGTAGCATGGATACCCAAAGACCGTTTGCCGAAACCGACGCCAGGACAAAAATTTCTGATCCCAATCGACGAAGCGATACAGGGAGGAACACGGACGTTTGAGGTAGAGGGTTATCGGGATTCTGTGCGTATAGAGCCTGCTCTCGTTCCTTTTGAGACTTCTATGCGTTACGAATTTGACGATCCCTCAACTCCACAAATTGGCGACTACTATTACTTTCGAGTCAGGCTGCAGGATGGGGGTTTTGCCTATACCTCACCCATCTATGTGGGTGATTTCGAGTAATTTTGAAAACCATATAGGCATGACAACAGGGGCGCATATCTCGTAGAATATCGTCTGTTTCATAGCCCTGCCACGAATATTGGCAATGCTGTATTTAGTATTGCAACACTGAGTATTACGATAAATAGCTCACCGCAAAATTATCAATTTTCTCATTCCCTTAGTCGGTCACGAGTGTCTAGTTGGAAGACCATCTGTGGCGTTTGCTATCAGGAGTTATTATGTCTTCCGCTACTGTAGGTTTGGTTAAGGCAACATGGCATGCCGATGCCGTTGACGCCTTTGCCATCAGTTGTAGTTCAGAACTGAAGAGTGCCAATCAGCAAATTGAAGTAAACACCTACAGTGTGCCTGGCGTTGTTGAAATACCGCTGTTTACAAAAAAACTGATTCAGTCGCAAACGGTGGACATCGTCGTGGTCGTTGGTCTGATTGCCGACCACGGCGTCTACCGACATGATTTCGTCGCGTCAACCGTTATGGACGCGACCATGAAGCTGCAGATGGAAACTGGCGTGCCAATCATATACGGCATCCTCACCCCCCAGGAGTTCATGAGTGAAGGCCGCGCAGAATTTTTCAACGAACATTTCATCAAGAAAGGCAAGGAAGCGGCTATGAGTGTCCTGACAACTCTGGACAACGAACGACTGCTTGCTGGCCTGCACAAGCAAACAGGCTAATAGCTGACGCTTTTGGCTCCTGGAAAGACTATTGCTCATCCAATAGGTCCGCATAGGGCGTTAATGGTGCAGCTCGTTCATAGCCGTTAAGATGTAAAGCTACAACCGATCAAGGAATACCGCTACATGAAGTACCTACACACCATGGTGAGAGTCAATGACATTGATGCCTCACTGGATTTTTATTGCGACAAGCTGGGCCTGCAGGAAAACCGCCGTTACGAAAACGAGCAGGGACGGTTTACGCTGGTTTTCCTTTCGGCGCCGGGAGACGAGTCCGCTCAGGTAGAACTCACTTACAACTGGGATGCCGAGGCGTTGGGTGATGGAAACCGGAATTTCGGACACCTGGCTTATGCCGTTGATAATATCTACGAGACATGCCAGCGTCTGATGGATGGCGGCGTCACGATTAGCAGGCCGCCCCGTGATGGCCGCATGGCTTTTGTAAGATCTCCGGACAACATTTCAATCGAGATTCTACAGGATGGGGATTCTCTTGAGCCAGAGGAACCCTGGCTTTCCATGGGCAACGTGGGAGAGTGGTAGGTTCGCTGATGGTGCAGCTCCGGCGACTCGCAGATTTTGTTCAAAGAGGCTTGCTCCAATTTAGAAAGTGCCATCCAGGTCGACAGCTGATGCTTTTAACTTTCTAGACATACAAATTGACACTTCAGGTAGCAGTCGCAAAGATGACCAGGTCGCACAAAGGTCAATAAGGAAGAAAGGCATGGGTGAGCAATCCTGGTTATCATTGGTGCAAGAGGAAATACTGCAACCAGATCTCAGGATCTGCGATCCACACCACCATCTATGGGACAGGAATGGCAGCAGGTACCTGCTGGATGAAATTCTAGAAGATGTCTATACGGGACATCGCGTCGTTAGTACGGTTTTCGTTGAGTGTGATTCAATGTTCAGGGCTGATGTCACGAGAGCCCTTGCGCCCGTGGGAGAGACCGAATTCGTCCAGGGTGTGGCGGCGATGAGCAGTTCCGGTGCTTATGGTGACTGCCGGGTTGCAGCTGGTATTGTTAGTTTCGCAGACCTAACCCTTGGCGCGCAGGTAAGGCCGGTGCTAGAGGCGCACATTGCTGCTTCAGTGAACCGGTTCCGTGGTATCCGCCATGCCGCAAGCTGGCACCCCAGTCCCGATATTCGGATTTCTCATTCCGATCCGGTAGAGCACCAGATGTTACAAGATAATTTCATGGAAGGGTTCAATGTGCTGGGCGACCTTGGTCTGACGTTTGACGCCTGGTGTTACCACACGCAAATCGATGAATTTACACAACTGGCAAAAGCCAATCCCACAGTGACCATGGTGCTTGACCATTTCGGCGGACCTCTTGGAATAGGGCCATATGAAGGCAAACAGATAGAGGTCTTCGAGGCCTGGCAACAGAGTATCGAGGCGCTCAAAGATTGCAGTAATGTTCACTTTAAGCTGGGCGGGATTAATATGAAGATCAATGGGTTTGGCTGGCACAAAAGAGCGCTGCCTGCTTCATCCGACGAACTTGTAGACAAAACTGCACCCTATTATGAATACTGCATTGATACATTTGGTGCCGATAGATGCATGTTTGAAAGCAATTTTCCGGTCGACAAGGAATCTGTTTCCTATCCTGTTTTGTGGAATGCATTTAAGAAGATGTCACAGTCCCGAACGATCATCGAGAAGGAGAAATTGTTCCACGATACGGCTGCTCGCGTGTACCGAATATGACCAGCTTTGAGGGCAGCTTTTACTTTGAGAAAGCTGATGATTGATAGGCGCACTTTGCTTACAAGGATAGTGGCCGGGTTTTCACTACTCGGGTTGGCTGGATTTTCTGTTCCCTTTATTCGTTCCTGGCTACCTGCTTTTAAAAATGAGACTATTTTAGATGTTGACGTCGGTGGAATGGTCGCCGGGGATATCAAGGTTGTGCGATGGCTGGGGCGAAACGTAATGGTCGTACGGCGCGACAGGACCCAGGTTCAGCGGCTCATTGCTTCCGACGCTTTGAATGATCCTGATTCCTTGCTATCTCACCAGCCGGATTACGCAGCCAATAATTTCAGATCCAGGAAACCAGAGCATTTGTTGGTCTACGCTAACTGTACCCATCTTGGTTGTGAGGTTGATTTCACCGCCGTAGACGGGCTCGCAGGGTTTCGTTGTCCCTGCCACCGTAGTGAATATGACATCGCTGGAAGGGTTGAAAAAGGTGCCGCAGCCAAGCTTAATCTGGAGGTTCCTGAGTATGAATACATAGGGCGAACTATGATTCGGCTAAGAAAAGGGTAACTGAAATACCAACAACCGAAAGCTGCATGCACAAGAAAGACGGCACCACTGGTTGGTTGGGCCAAAAGTCTATTACCACAGGGATACGTAAGCGGAGTGAAGAAAAAACGTTTACTCATTGTCTACCACAGTAAAACCGGTAAAAACGGTTTGATGGCCAAAGCGGTGCAGGAGGGTGCAAACCATCCGGACATCGATATCGATGTCACTTTCAAGGCGGCAATGAAAGCTGGGATAGAAGATCTGCTAGAAGCGGACGGCATCATCTTTGGAACCCCTGAAAACTTTGGTTATATGTCCGGTGCTCTAAAGGACTTTTTTGACCGGACCTTCTATGAAGTAGAGGGGCAGGTCGATGGTAAACCCTATTGCATGCTGGTCGGGGCGGGAAATGACGGTACAGGTGCGTTAAACGCTATTCGCCGCATATGTAATGGGTATAATTTTAGAGAAGTTCAGCAACCCATTGTTGTGGTCGGTGATCTTGAAGACCAGCAGCTACAAAAGTGCCGCGAACTTGGTATGGCAATGGCGGCAGGTTTGGAAGCCGGTATTTTCTAGTCCGGGTTATACCGAGTGCTTGTTGTATTCCGGCGAAATAGATTCACGCCATTAGCATTCACCACATTAATTGTTCCCACTTGCGCTAACCGCGACAACGCGCGATTATTTCCCTTCCTAATCAGCCGCGTGTCTAGCATGTCAGTTTCTGACGATAACTATTGGTTAAAGCCTTTGGAAGAGCGTCACGCCTGGGACATTCTTGATTGGGAATACCCCTCTCCTTATGATTTTTACAACTCATCGTTCAGTGAGCATCAGGAACATTACGTCAAACAGTTCATGAACCCTGAGTTAAGATTTCACGCGGTCCTCGATACCTACGGGACAATGATTGGGTTTTGCTCATTTGGTCCCGATGGACAAGTACCAGGTGGTGACTACAGTGACGAAGCATTGGATATAGGCATTGGAATGCGGCCCGAGCTCACAGGACAGGGGAAAGGCGCTGCCTTTTTTGGGGCAATTTTAGGCTATGCTCTGGGCTCCCTAAACCCTGAGTTGCTGCGCTTAACCGTGGCAAAGTTCAATCACCGGGCCTTAAAACTGTATAAGAACTTTGGATTTGAGGATAGAGGTGAGTTTTTCGCACAGCCAAGTGCTGTGTCTTACCAAATCCTGGTCAGGGCAGCGACGAGACACGGATGAGCCCTTTCGAAATCGATGGCATCGATCACCTGGTGCTACGTGTTGATAATCTCGTTGAGTCACGCAAGTTCTACGAAGGATTGCTTGGTTGTGTGATGGAGCGAGAATTACCGGAGCTGGGCCTGTACCAGCTTCGAGCGGGAAGGCAGTTGATTGACCTGGTTCCACTTGGCGGCAAGCTGGCGGGTGATTTTGAGATTGTCCAAAAAAACAGGAACCTGGATCACTTTTGCCTGACTATTTCACCTTTCGAGCCAGATGTTATTACTAAAATGATGGTCTCGGCTGGTGTCTCCTGCAGCGAGGTAGGCACACGATATGGTGCTGATGGCTACGGGTTATCGATTTATGTCACTGACCCAGATGGCAACACCGTCGAACTCAAGGCCGCCAGATAACAGTTTGTTTCGGCTTGATGAAACCGCTAATCTTGCAGCCGTGTACTAACATATTTTAATAAAGAGGCATCATGAGTTCTTCCCTAGATGACTCTTCGTTTGCAACGAAGGTTGTGGTGGTTACAGGCGCAGGCCGTGGGCTTGGACGTTCTCACGCCATTGAATTCGCCCGACGCGGCGCGCAAGTCGTTGTGAATGATCTTGGTGGCGCTGTCGATGGGACAGGCAGCGGAGCAACCGCGCAAACGGTAGTTGATGAAATTCGTAAACTGGGCGGCGAGGCCTGCGCGAGCACAGATTCAGTGACGACACAGGAAGGCGCCGCGGCGATAATCAATACTGCAATAGAGAACTACGGCCGTGTAGATATCCTTGTGAACAACGCAGGAATTCTCCGCGACAAAACATTTACGAATATATCAATTGAAAATTTCAGGGAAGTCCTGGATGTGCATCTTATGGGCTCAGTATTGGTGACCAAAGCAGCTTGGCCAGTGATGCGCGACAACAATTGGGGCAGAGTGGTTTTTACCAGTTCAGGATCAGGGATGTTCGGTCATTTTGGTCAATCTAACTATGCGTCGGCCAAAATGGGGCTGATTGGGTTAATGAATGTTTTAGCTCTGGAAGGTGCAAGCAAAGGGATCAAAGTGAATACGCTAGCTCCCGGGGCACTGACACGAATGACCGAAAGCCTGCAGGATACTAACCGTCGTGGTCGCCCTGACCAGGTAAGTCCAGCCGTGTTGTACCTTTGTTCTGAAGAAGCCCCTCAGGGAGTCATCCTTCAGGCGGCAGATGGACGTTTCTCACGAATCCATTTAAAAGTTGCGGAAGCCATCGACCTGGGCCCTGACGTAACGTTCGAGGACCTGATGTCCGTTCGCCATGAACTTGGTCTGGATTAGGCTCTTAAATGTTGAATGCAGATATGTCGATTGCTGCTGTGGCTTACTCGAGCACTATTGGTTGGCAATCCTCGCCGTCTTCCACGGTTAGCCGGAAGCGATTTCATCTGGTGGGTGAAGCGGAAAGTGGGCAGGTCACATCGTTAGTTCAATATGATCCAGGTGCGAGTTTTCCTGCTCACCCTCATCCCGGGGGCGAAGAAATATTAGTACTCAGTGGTGTTTTCAGTGATCAGACAGGCGATTGGCCAACAGGCTCCTATCTGCTTAACCCCGAGGGTTTTACTCACGCACCTTATTCAAAGGCGGGTTGCCGATTATTGGTAAAACTTCGGCAGTATACTGGCGCAAAAACTATAAGGCTCTCGTTGGATAGTTTGGAAGCTACGGAAAGTGAGGGCATTGACTGCAGACTGTTGCACAGCAACACGCATGAGAAAACGGTTGTCACGAAACTTGAGGCAGGACAGGCAATGGGCAGGACGTTTGAAGGTGGTTGTGAAGGTTTCGTGCTCGCTGGCAACGTCAACGTCAATGGGACTGTCCTGCGACAGCATGACTGGTTTAGATTTCCTGATGGAGACAGTGTCCGGCTACTAAGTCATGGCTGTTCGGTCTACCTTAAGTTTGGCGCGGTAAGTCGACTGTTGAGCCATCCATGAGGCTGAGCAGACAAAAGCTTCCCAGGCTTTTCACTGACAGGCTTCAGGTGAGGCTGCTCGAACCACATGAAGCAGACCTGATGGTTCGGTTTCGTGATGAAAATCGAGATTATCTCGAGCCCTGGGAACCCCTGCGAAGGCCCGATTTTTTTACGGCAGGCTTCTGGGAAATTCTCCTTAGGTTGACAATAAGAGACTTCAGGGATGGCGCGAGCGCATGTTTTGTGTTGTTGTCTCCCGATGATGACGAAGTGCTCGGCGTCTGCAATTACACAAATATTGTCCGTGGTACCTTTCAATCATGCCAGCTCGGTTATGCCCTTGCTGAGAAACACCAGGGCAAAGGCATCATGTTTGAAGCCCTCTCGATAACCAACAAATATATGTTCGATGACCTTGGCCTGCACCGGATTATGGCAGGGTACCTGCCCCATAACGAGCGCAGCGGAAGGCTGCTGGAGCGGCTCGGGTTCGAAAAGGAGGGGCTTGCTCGAAAGTACTTAAAAATTAACGGGCAATGGGAAGACCACCAGCTGACTTCCCTGATTAACGACGCTTATTGAAGCTTGTGCACAAAACCCGGGCTACCCAAATACATTCCACCATCTACATTTAGACATCGATCACCCGCATAGCGCCAGGCTTCAGTAACATCCTCTGCTTCAACCTGCCTCGCATATGGGATGGGGGTGTGTCCGTGCACCAACAGTTCTCCGCCGTAAAGCGACAGCAGTTGTTCGGCCCGCTTGCGGCCCGTTAGTTCCAGTGATGAAAATGCCATATGTTCGCTGAAAGAAGAAAGCGCTGCTTCCCAATTTGGCAAATCGCTCGATGCCATTAGTTCGAAAAAACTATTGTTGACGCGCTCAATGGTCGTACCGTGGTTAACGTACATCATCGCATCGGCATGAATTAACAGGGCGTTGTCCACAAGGGCCATTGCTGGCAACGCGCGAATCCAGACAGCATGCTCCTCAGTGAAGCCTTCAAAGTCTGCCTCGATACCACCCCATCTCAACCACTGATCAAAGACGCTACCGCCACTGTTAGTCATGCTTTCCCTAAATTGATAAGCACACAGGATCATTAACTCATGATTGCCAAGTAGCGATTGCACGCAGCCGCCTGCCTCTTGTGCCTCCCGCTGCAAGCGCATGACGAGTTCAATGCATTTAATACCGGAAGCGCCGCGGTCAAAGAAGTCGCCCATCAGCCAAAGGTGATCAGTCCCACCGCTCCACTGGAGGTTCTGGTTGCAAAGACCAGCACCGATCAACAGTCGCTCGAACTCTCTGTACTGACCGTGAAGGTCGCCTATAAGGTAAGTTGCCATGATTTGGGGTAGCGCAATAAAGAAGAGCGTACTCTATAGAGATTTCGCCTTGTCTGATAGTGACTCCTTTATCTTCTGGAGCTACTCGCCAGATTCCAGCCTGATGACGGCACGCTGGTTGATTCGACCGGATAATCGAGAGAAAAAGTTTGTCAGTCGCATTTGCCAGCCATATTTTCTGGAGAGCAATGCATAGGCCAGATTGGCTTCAGCGCTATCTGATACAACATAAGCGTGACAATCTTGCCATAGTCCCAGTGTGCCTCCCCGCATGTCGCACGATGCCATTTGGGCCGTTGAGCTGTTCCTTACCCGCTTTACCTTACCCGCATCTGCCGCGCTAAACAGGTAATGGCTATCCGGGTCAACGGACGCAAACCAAACGGGTGTGTCGACAGCGACACCTGATCGCCGAAAGGTTCTAAAGGAGATATATCTTGCGTTAATGTCCATTCGCGGAGCCTGTTAAGCCAAGGGTAAAAACCGAGATAATAGATTAGATATTGTCGATAAGCTATTGATTTATCTTATTTTCAACAATAAAACAAGCAGTATTGGTGTACCAACTGCCTGCAGGATCATAAACCTGACCAGAACCTGGGTATTAGACCAACCCATGTTGTGACGCACATGATCGTGCAAGGGATATCGGACTTGACCAAAAATCCCAACCTTCAAGAATCGAAGCAGGGCAACCTTGAGTATCCCGGTCGCGCCGTTCACCAAAACCATGAAAGCAACGACTAGGATCAGGAATGGATTACCACAGGCTAGCACCAGTACACCCAACAACAGGCCAATTGGTCTGGATCCGGCATCCCCCATCAGAACAGCACTGGGATAACTGTTATGCCAGAGGTATCCTGCCAGACACCCGACCATCACGAACGCCATGATCGCCCAATCAGCACCCTGATCGTAGTGCGGCACCAGCAGATAAGAGGCAATGTATTCGTGCCCGACAATGCCATAAAGAATGGCGCCAAGAAACAGGATCCCCATACCGGATAAGCTAGCTGACAAACCATCAACCCCATCCGTGCAGTTGGTTGCGTTGATGGAGACCCAGATAAGGATCGTTGCACCCGGAACAAACAGCAGGGGGGTCAGGATAATGGGGTCTTTGTACAGCGGCAGCCAGAGGGTATATGGCTCCAACTTGCAGATCACCATTGACGCAACAATCGCAATCAACAGGTCGATTGCGCCCAACCGGTATTCGCTCCAGCCGCCATCTGACCGATCATCCAAAAAGCCAATAATCATCGCGCCGGTCACACAGGCAAGAATACCCAGGAATGACCAGTTAAAAGGTACCACCAGGAAACACAGGACGACGAAAATCGGGATAAAGAGGATCCCTGCTGAAATAGGTTTACCGATACTTCTTTCAGCATCTATCGCATATTCCCGGCCTTTATCGCGTGGTAATAGATGCCAGAAGCGTGGTAGCAGCCACCAGGTCGACATTGCGCCCAGAGCAGTGCCAAGTCCGGCAAGGAATATGTATGAAGCGAGAAGCCGGAATGGACCAGCAAAGTCCGCGAGGTATTGTCCTAAATTGTAAAGCACAGTGTCGCCACCTGAATTGAATCCCGAATTATAGGCGCTAATGCGGCCAGAACAATGAATGCTTGTTGGAGATTATCTGACGAATTGAAGTTTCTGCTGTTAATCATCTATAGATGGCTATCCGATAGTGCGATTCCGGGTGTAAGAATACAGCTATAGTAAAACTCTAACGCCCGAGCAGCGCCGTCAGCTTGGTTCGAACACTCTTTGTGCAGCGCTATGCCGGAAGTTATGCTTAATCCGGAGTGAGATTCCATTACCTGATATCGAGAACATCAGCATCCAGGTGTGCCGGGAACGATTCGCGATACGTTCTTAACGAAACCAGGTCCAAATCTACCGTACCAATGCTTTCATCGGCATCCATCTGCAACAAATAATTGCCCCATGGGTCAATCACGCATGAGTCACCCGCATATTCTATACTGTTACCGTCTTTGCCCACCCGGTTAACAGCAATGACATAGGATAGGTTTTCAATTGCCCGTGCCTGCAGCAAGGTCATCCAGTGCTGACGCCTCGCGGCCGGCCAGTTCGCAACATACAGCAGGACATCATAGCCGCTAGTGTTTCTACTCCACGCGGGAAACCTGAGGTCATAACAAATCTGTGGCCGTAACTGCAACTCATCGATGCTTAGCTGGGTCTGGTCTGCGCCTGCAGCATAATGGTGGTGCTCGCCGGCCATTCTGAACAAGTGGCGTTTGTCATAGGTTGTCATCGCCCCATCAGGAGCGACCCACACAAACCGGTTAAAATAGCGACTATCCTCTTCAATGATAATACTTCCACAGATGTAAACCTGTTTCTGTGTGGCCTGCTTTTTTAACCAGGTTACTGCTTTGCCGGTCATGCTTTCCGCCAATTTTTCGGAGTCCATAGAGAACCCGGTAGAGAACATTTCAGGCAATATAATCGCCCCCGAGCGGATGCCCATGATCTGGTGCTCAAGGTGTTCAAGATTTGCATCAATGTGCTCCCACACCAGATTGCTCTGTACCAGATGGAAGCTTGTCATGAGAAATGGCTTTGCAGCCGACGGGCAGCTTCAATGAGGGTGCCGTTTTCCTTCGCGAAACAAAATCTAACCAAACGAATTTCGGGAGGAACGTCGTAGAACACTGAAACAGGGATCGCTGCTACCCTCACTTTTTGAGTCAGCAGGGTGACGAATTCCTTATCAGGAAGATCTGACAGCGCATCATAGGTTGCCAGTTGAAAATAGGTTCCCTTGCTGGGCACAAGACCAAAACCAACTTCTGCCAGCGCCTGGGCGAACTGATCGCGTTTAGCCTGGTAGAAAGCGGGAAGCGACTTGTGATGTTCAGGGTGGTGATCCATGTAATCTGCAATGGCCCACTGGGTTGGTGTGTGGGTAGTGAAGGTAACGAATTGATGCACCTTTCTGAACTCTTCAGTCAGCGCTGGGGCGGCGATGCAGTAACCCACTTTCCAGCCAGTCGCATGATATGTTTTACCAAACGACGAAATAACAAAAGATCGATCGCGAAGACCGGGGTGTGCAGCGATGGTGTGTTGTTGTCGGCCATCGAACACCATATGTTCGTAAACCTCGTCCGAGATAACGACAATGTCTTTGGCGCAAGCCAGTTCAGCCAGCTCGTCCAAATCGGTGCTGGAAATCACCGATCCCGTTGGGTTGTGCGGCGAATTTATGATGATCGCTTTGGTTCGAGGCGTGATCGTTTCGCGAACGCGTTCCCAATCAATATTGAAGTTGCGACTCGATAACGGGATATGAATAGCTTTCCCGCCCGCGAGTTTAATCGCGGGGTCATAACTGTCAAAAGCCGGATCAAATACGATGACTTCATCGCCATTTCCGACCAGGGTGTTAATCGCCACAAAGAGCGCTTCTGTAGCCCCGGATGTGATGGTGATTTCTGAATTCACATCTGCTGAAACCGCGTAGAGGTCATTCACCTTTCGTGCGATCTGCTCGCGCAGATAGGCCACGCCGTGCATGGGAGGATACTGGTTATAGCCTGAAACGGTGTAATGATTCAGGCGTTCAGCCAACTCTGTGGGGACACCGAAGTCCGGGTAACCCTGTGAGAGGTTTATTGCATCGTAATCTGTCGCCATATTAGACATGACGCTGAATATAGTCGTACCTACGTCAGGCAGCTTTGAAACGATTTTCATGCAACAAATTTTCTTGATAGGCGTTTAGGCCTTCATATTAGGCTAATTCAGATAACCAGTCGCGGGGTTTTAGATACTCGTCGTATAGAACGGCTTCAGGGGAACCGGGCTCTGGCCGCCAGTTATACTTCCAGATTGCCCGCGGTGGCATGCTCGCCAGGACCGATTCAATTCTTCTGCCCGACTGGATGCCATAACGTGTGCCGCGGTCGATCGCAAGGTTGAACTCCGCATAACGGCCACGCCTATACAGTTGAAACTCGGTTTCCCGCTCACCATATTCAGTGTCCTTCCTGCGTTCCAGAATAGGGGCATAAGCTTCAAGGATACGATCCCCGATACTTCGCGTGAGGTCGAAACTTGCGTCGAACCCACCCTCATTCCAGTCGTCGAAGAACAGACCGCCAACTCCTCGAGGTTCCTGTCGGTGACTTAGGTAAAAGTATTCATCACACCAGTTTTTTAACTTGCTATACAGGTCTGCACTATATGGCGCGCAAGCGCTTTCAGCCACCCTGTGCCAGTGCAGGACATCTTCAGCAAAGGGATAGAACGGCGTTAAATCAAAACCTCCACCAAAATGCCAGTGTGCCTCATCGATTAGGAAAAATCGGAGGTTGGCATGAAAAGTTGGTGCATAAGGATTTCGTGGGTGCATGATCATTGAAATAGCGGCGGCTTGAAAACCTTTCCCAGCCAGGTGGGGGTTCCGTCCACTGGCCGCCGGTGGCAGGGAATCACCCACTGAATGGGTATACTGAACCGCGCCACGCTCGAGATGGGGACCATTGTCGATGACCCTGGGGCGTGATCGGCCGCCACCATCGGTTTCGATATTTTCGACGCTGAATTTTGCTTTACCATCGATTGCCTCCATTCTCTCGCAGATGGTTGTCTGCAGTGTCATGAAGTAATCCTTTACTGCCTGGATTGAAGGAACTGTTGTCACGACTGTCATCCTTTTTTCAGGCTGCCAACTGTACCTAATTCGACTATCAATTACATTGACATTGGTCACGTAACGACACATTTTTGTACGGATTAGTTTAGTATTGCCGGTTTGAAAAATTTGGTATTTAAACGTGATAACGCGCTTAAAAGAATCGGACCTCGCAGCTGTATACGGCGATCTCGAGGTAGCCAATAGCGCCTTCAGCACACGATATCCAGGAATCAAGCTGGATAGATTACCTATCCATACGCTTTATGGCGGCGCGCACCTGTTCAAAAAGGAAACCCCTGGCAAACTCGGCGGTTTAGCACTGAAGCATCTAAAAGACTACGCACCTGACTTCGCTGAATTTGCACGAGCGCTCGACCTACCTGGCGCCGGGTCGTTGCCTGTAAAACCGGAAGCTATTGATGCGCTCGCTGATTCGCTGGAAGGACAGGGAAACCTGACACCGAATTGGATTTCGGCGACCGTATATCAACGCGTAGCGAATAAATTGGCAACGGAAGCAATCGAAGACCAAAGGCTGGATTTTGAGGATGGCTATGGGGCTAGAGCAGACGAAGAAGAAGATGGCCACGCCATTTCTGCAGCGCTGGAACTTGCAGGTGGCGTAAAAGAAAACCTCTTGCCTCCTTTTATTGGTATTCGGATAAAATCGTTAACGGAAGAAACCAAGAGACGATCAATCCGGACACTCGATCTTTTCCTGTCTACCTACGCAGAACAGGGCGTTGCGCTACCAGATCCATTTTTCATTACACTTCCTAAAGTCACCAGCCCGGAACAGGTCAGTGCGCTGTTAACCTGTGTCGAGCTACTCGAAGATCGTTGCGCATTCCCCGAAGGTCATATCAAGATAGAACTGATGGTCGAAACTATACAGTCGCTTATTCGCCCGGATGGCGTTAACGGTATCCCCGCATTGATTGATGCTGGAAAGGGGCGGGTTACTTCTGCAATTCTGGGTACATTCGATTATACCGCCAGTTGTAACATCGCCTCCCACTACCAGGATCATCGTCACCCTTCGGCGGACTTTGCCAGGCAGATGATGCAAGTCTGCCTAACAGGGACAACGGTTAGCATCTGTGATGGCATCACGAACATCATGCCAATTCCGCCGAACAAAGGGGGGGATCTTACTACTGCCCAGAAAACTGAGAACGTCGAGGTTGTCCATAACGCGTGGCGCGAACACTTCAACAATATTCTCCATAGCCTGCGATTGGGGTTTTACCAGGGATGGGATCTTAACCCCGCACAATTGCCCATCAGGTACGCAGCGTTTTATTACTTTTTCCTCGCGGGCCTCGATGACGCCAGGGCCCGTTTAGGTACTTTCATAGAGCAGGCAGCACAGGCATCGATGGTAGGTAATACGTTTGACGATGCCGCATCGGCACAGGGACTACTTAATTTTTTTGTCAATGGTATAAGTTGTGGCGCTTTGAGTGAAAATGAAGCGCTGTCGACGGGTATTACATTGACAGAATTGCATGGTAGGTCTTTCCAAAAGATAGTAGAAAACAGATTAAGGGTAACTCAATGAACAATCTTACTGCAGCGATGGACCAAATCGAGAACTGTATAGCAACTGGGCTATCTCATGTGCGAAAGCAGTGTGACCAGGAAGGTAAACTGAATGTCGGCCTACTCGACGACTACCAGCAGGTCACTTCCGATCTTGCGGTGAGTACTGCGGAAATCCAGTGTGCTAGGAATTACCTGGAATACGCCGATGCAAAGGGGGATATTGAACACCAGTTGGCGTCCACCTTTGCTGCAGAAACCCTTCATAATATCCGGCAACGCCTAGCGCGCTTTCCCGGTGACTATGGGCTAGTTAATGCTGACCTTGATAAAATCGATCCCAGCGTATGTGGGAATCTTTTGTCCGCCTCCGGTTTAGAGTCTCTGGGAAGGCTCATCGTCGAGCGACAGGGTGACCTGGGTGATAGGGGGCTGGATGAAGAGAAGATACTAATGGCGGATACTTTTCGACAGTTTGCCAATGATGTCGTCAAACCCCTGGCGGAACGGATACATCGCGAAGACATGATCATTCCTGACGAGATACTGGATGGCGTCAGGGAGTTAGGCTGCTTTGGCCTGAGCGTGCCCCAGCAATATGGGGGGCTATTGCCGGACGACGAAGAAGACAACCTGGGTATGATCGTCGTGACCGAAGAGCTTTCAAGAGGATCACTGGGCGGGGCAGGGAGCCTCATCACTCGCCCGGAAATTATGGCAAGAGCGTTGATCGTAGGTGGTACCGAAGAGCAGAAACAGCATTGGTTGCCAAAAATTGCTGAAGGGCGCCCGCTTTGCGCTATCGCTATTACCGAGCCAGACTATGGGTCCGATGTCGCGTCCATGAAGCTCAAAGCTACTCAGGTTGATGATGGTTGGGTCTTAAACGGCGCGAAAGCCTGGAGCACTTTTGCCGGAAAATCCGGCGTGCTACTAACGCTCGCAAGGACCGATCCGGACCCCGCTGCAGGTCACCGTGGGTTGAGCCTTTTTATGGTTGAAAAGCCTGAATATGACGGCGAGTCCTTTGAGGTTTCACAGGAGGGCGGGGGCACCTTGTCAGGCAAGTCCATTCCGACCCTGGGATATCGGGGTATGCATTCCTTTAACCTGTTCTTTGATGATTTTTTCGTGCCCACCACTCATATGATCGGTGAAGGGCAGGGCTTAGGTAAGGGTTTTTATTTCACTATGCGGGGTTTTATGGGCGGTCGTATCCAGACTGCCGCGAGGGCATGTGGGTTAATGCAGGCAGCATTTGATGTTGGTCTAAGTTACGCGCAGGATAGAAAAGTCTTCGGGAAAGCGGTTGCTGACTACCAACTGACATTAGTGAAATTTGCAAAGATGGCAATGTATCTTGGCGCTTGTCGCCAATTCACCTATGCTGTTGGGCGGATGATGGATGACGGGGGTGGGCAGATGGAGGCGAGTCTGGTTAAGCTTCTTGCCTGTAAACTGTCTGAGTGGACAAGTCGCGAAGCCATGCAAATTCATGGAGGGATGGGTTACGCTGAAGAAACAGACGCATCTCGCTATTGGCTCGATGCCCGAGTTCTGTCTATCTTTGAAGGCACAGAAGAAACCCTGGCATTAAAAGTAGTCGGTAGAAGCCTCGTTGAGCAGGCTGGGTAGCTCCAACAACACCGAAGCCACGATTAATCAACATATCAGGGTCTCCAGGGCCCTTGGAATTTAAGGAAGTAAGATGGATTTAGAATTTAGTCAGGAAGATTTCGAGTTCCAGCAGGAAGTCCGAGCATGGATCGATGAAAATTACCCCCAGGAAATGAGGCAACGCAGGTCAAGAAGCCCTGGCGGCAGTCTATCCAAAGAAGATTACGTCTACTGGCAGCAGGCTCTGTACGACAACGGCTGGTCGGGTATCAATTGGCCGAAAGAGTACGGCGGGCCCTGTTTTACAGCTACGCAACAGTACTTGTACGACCTGGAGATGTCGGCAGCGGGAACTCCTGCCATTATTCCATTTGGTCAAAGTATGGTGGCTCCAGTCATCATGGAGTTTGGTACACAGGAACAGAAAGACAAATACTTGCCCGATATTCTGGCCAGCAAAGTCTGGTGGTGTCAGGGCTATTCAGAGCCTGGTGCTGGGTCTGACCTGGCGTCCCTTGGAACCAAGGCCGTTCGTGATGGTGACCACTATGTCGTTAATGGCACAAAGACCTGGAACACCCTCGGCCAGCATGCGGACATGATATTTTGCCTCGTGCGAACCAGCAATGAAGACATACCCCAGAAAGGTATCTCTTTTCTGCTGATCGATATGCATACTCCCGGCATAGACGTACAACCGATCGTTACTATCGACAATCCGCCCAAAGGTTACCAGGAAATCAACATGGTCCACTTTGACGAGGTTAAAGTACCGGTTGAAAACCTGATCGGTGAAGAGGGCAAAGGCTGGACGTACGCGAAATATCTGTTGGAGTTTGAGCGTGGCAATGCCTATAGCCACGGTTTGAAAGCAGGTCTGAATCACATAAAACAAATGGCATTGTCAGAGCAGAATGGCCAGGGTACTTCTTTGATGGAAGACGAGGAGTTCGCACAGAAACTGTCATCCACAGAGATCGCTATATCGGCCATGGAATTCACAGAACTGCGTATTCTGAGCAGTATCTCGACCGGTAAAAATGTAGGACCTGAATCTTCGCTTCTCAAGTGTCGAGGAACAGAACTCCAGCAGGAATTAACAGAACTGGCGGTAGAGACGGTTGCTAACTATACGGTTCCGTTTAATCACCCTGCGCCCGAGAAAGGCCTTAACTATGAACCTATCGGGCCCGACTACGCGAATGTGACAGCGCCCGAGTACTTCAACACACGGAAGGTCTCGATCTATGCAGGGTCCAATGAGATCCAGCGCAACATTATGGCGAAACTGGTGTTAGGTCTATAATTGACAGCCCCCACATGTAAGGGGCCATAGAGGAGTAATCCGGGTGCAACGAAGAGCGTTTATACAGGCAGGACTGGCCAGCGTGACGCTAGCAACGGTTCCTGCTTCACTCCGGGCCAGTGACGCCAATATTGCTTTATTGGATTCAGAGCTTATTTACCTGTCACCGTACCAGTCTAGTGGCTCCCTGAGCCGTTGCCAGGCAGAGGTTTGGTACGCCATGTTGGGCGCCGACATTTTTGTAGTTACTGCCAGTGAAAGCTGGAGGGTGCAGGCCCCGCTAAAAGGTCTTGTCAGAACAAAGCTTTGGATAGGTGACCTGGGTGTATGGAAAAACGCAGACTACGGGTCGCTACCGTCGGTTGGGGCAGTAGCCAAAATTGAGACTGATAAGAAGGTAATTGAATTAGCACTACAACAGTTCGGTTATAAGTACTCTACGGAATGGGGGAAATGGGGCCCGCGATTCAAGCGAGGGTTAGCGGACGGATCCAGAACGATGCTTCGATATGGATTATCGACCTAGCGGATTGGCCCGGCCCGCGGGACGTCACTGAGGTATTCAGAGAGAGAGGTAACAACTTCCCCCTCTACTGGTTGGCTGACCAGGCGCTTCTGCGCAGCGATCGGTGGCAAAGCCGTCTGGGTAAGCGCTTTCGCTACAATTTCAGGCAACCCTAGCATTTGGAGAATGGACCGAATGGCATAATCGGTAGCGTTTCGCCCCACATGGCCTTTATCGATAGCTGCAACGACGTGCCTAAACATGCCCCTTATTAAGGATTCCGTGAAGGGAACGTTATCGACCTTGAATCTACCACCTGTGACACCCCGCTGAATGTCTACAATCCTTGCGTCGATTGCCTGCTCAAGGGGAAGGTGCGTTAGACCGGTAAACCGAGCGAAGTCCCGCCAATCCTGGTTATCCAGCGACTGACAAAAATAGTACTTCAGGGTGATAGCAACCTTCATCGCCGGGTCATTGATGGACGCCCTGGTTGGTTCCAGTTCCGCGGCTATCTGGTCTTGCAGATTTTGGGCAACGGCCATGAATACGTCTTGCTTGGTATCAAAGTAGTTGTAGTAAGTGCCTGTGGAAACTCGAGCCCGCTTTGTAATTTCCTGGATGGAGATACTGTCGTGGCCCTTTTCAAAAACAAGGTCCCGTACAGCATCGAGCAGCACCTGTCTGGTTGCTTTTCGCTTACCAGATGGAGCTGCTTTCTGCATAGCTTTTCCGTACAGCGCTTTATCTTGCAGGGCTTTATCTTGGAGGACTTTATCTGAGCTGAATACGGCCATGCGTTTAAGACTTTCGATTCCTAGGTGCTAAAACTACCAGCAAGCGTCTAAAAGTAATTGAAAAGATAATGGAAAGATACCCAAAGTACACCTTAGAACCCCAAATTATGGTCAAGCCGCTAAAAAGTGCTGTTTTTGCATTGGCCAAGCCGCTAAAAAGTGCTGTTTTTGCATTGGCCAAGTCGCTAAAAAGTGCTGTTTTTACATTGACCAAGTCGCTAAATAGGCGTGTTTTGCATTGGTCAAGTCGCTAAATAAGCAGCTTTGCATTGGTCAATTCACAAAATATATGCGTTTTGCATTCAACTTACATAGAATTCTGCACCTTGCCCCTTTTTACCGGTATTTACATGAATTTTGAACTCAGCGATCAACAACTTGCTATCCAGGATGCCATCTCCCGAATTTGCCACGACTTCGGTGAGGATTATTGGCGGGAAAGAGACTCGGATGGTAAATTTCCGGAAGAGTTTGTAGGCGCCATCACAGAGGGTGGCTGGCTAGGCATTGCGATGCCGGAAGAATATGGTGGCGCTGACCTGGGCGTTAGCGAGGCGCTGATTCTTGCCCATACAATAGCCCGCTCCGGCGCCGGTATGAGTGGCGCTTCAGCAGTACACCTGAACCTGTTCGGACCAAACCCGATCGTTGTGTTTGGTACTCACGAACAAAAGTCTCGTTTTCTGCCACCATTGATTCAGGGGCGGGACAGGGCATGTTTTGGTGTCACTGAACCCAACTCCGGTCTCAATACCTCTAAACTGGAGACTCGAGCAGACCGTGATGGCGATAACTATGTCATTAACGGCCAGAAGCTTTGGACGACAACTGCACAGACTGCAAGCAAAATTTTGTTGATCGCAAGAACGACACCATTATCTGAATGTGAACGACCAACGGACGGCCTGTCTCTTTTTTTTACTGATCTGGACCGGGAAAAAATCGAAGTCCGGTTAATTGAGAAAATGGGCCGGAAAGCCGTTGATAGCAATTCGTTATTTATTGATAACCTGATCGTACCGGTTCAGGACCGTATTGGTGAGGAAGGAGATGGATGGAAATGCCTGCTTCATGGGTTGAACCCCGAACGAATCCTGATTGCAGCAGAGGCCGTAGGGCTGGGTCAGGCCGCGCTGGAACGAGCCGCAAACTACGCACGTGAACGCGTTGTTTTTGATCGACCGATTGGCAAAAACCAGGCGATCCAGCATCCGCTTGCGGTGAACTGGATGGAACTGGAAGCCGCGATGCTAATGGTCTTCAAGGCCGCATCAATATACGACAGGGGGGAACCCTGTGGTGTGGAGGCTAACACGGCCAAATATTTGGCGGCAGAAGCAGCGTTATCAGCCTGCCAGAGAAGTGTTTTGACCCATGGTGGAATGGGTTACGCTAAGGAATATCATGTGGAACGCTATTTACGTGAAATCATGATTCCTGTCATTGCACCGGTGTCGCAGGAAATGATTAAGTCGTTTATTGGAGAAAGAGTGCTGGGTCAGGAAAAAAGCTATTAGTCCGGAACAGGAAACCCACTACGGAGCGCCGTAGAATCGATAAAGCCTTGTCTCGTTGTTTGAGGTTGAATTTGTTTTCCAGCTGAGGAGGTAAGATGGAGCATGCGGGAAGTAGCATAACTGACCTGGTGACAGGCATTGTTCTGCTACTGTTGATTGCAGCAGTTACCACCATGTTCAGCAAAAAGGTCGATAAGCTGCCGCTAACCGTCCTCCTGGTCTTTGTTGGTATCGCCATATCTCACTTCGGACATGATACACCCGGATTATCCTTGCTGAGCCAATTTCAACTCACGCCAGAGCTGGTTCTTTTTGTATTCATTCCGACGTTGATTTTCGAATCGGCTTTTAACCTTAATGCCCGACAGCTCTCAAACAACCTATGGCCGATTCTGACACTGGCTATTCCGGGGTTACTGATTTCTACATGCATCATTGGGTTCATTTTTTCAGTATTCACCGAGTTCGATTTGATGGTGGGGCTTTTGTTGGGTGCAATCCTGAGTGCTACTGACCCCGTTGCCGTTATTGCTATCTTTAAACAGCTAGGGGTACCCGAAAGGTTAACCATTTTGGTAGAAGGCGAGAGTCTATTTAACGACGCAACGTCACTGGTGCTCGCCACTATTTTGATCGGTCTCCTGACCGCCGGTGAATTTTCTTCAGACGTGCTGGTAAGCGGCACAGGGGAATTCCTGTTGGTGTTTGCGGGTGGCGTTATCGTTGGTTGGGTATTGGCCTTAATAACCGGCAACATGCTGGGGCGAATCGAATCTGACCCCGGGATTGAAATTACCCTTACCACCATCCTGGCTTATTTCTCATTTATCATTGCTGAGCATGTGTTTCATGTCAGCGGCATCATGGCGGTGGTCGCCGCAGGCATGACCATCGGTTCGTGGGGTAAATCGAAGATCTCACCCAGTACGTCGGCATTTATGGAGCATTTCTGGGAGTATTTAGCATTCGTCGCTAATGCGTTGATCTTTCTGATGGTTGGTCTGCAGATTGACCTTGTCGTTTTGTGGGAATCTGTAGACCTTATCGCGCTGGTCGTTGTCGCGATGCTGATATCACGGGCCATCGTTATTTATTCTGTTGTGCCTCTTATTGGTCGAATGCCTGGTGCAGAACCGATCGGCATGCCATTCCAGTCCGTAATGTACTGGGGCGGGTTAAGAGGTGCTATAGCCCTCGCTATTGTTCTCGCACTGCCTCCCTTCTATTACAAAGATACTCTGATCTCGCTGGTCATGGGTGCGGTTCTGTTCACGCTGGTCGTGCAGGGGCTCAGCATCGAAAAACTGGTGAAATTTCTGGGCCTTGATGCACTTAGCATTTCAGATTCTCTGGCTAAACTTGAAGGGGACAAAAACGCACGGGTAGAAGGGTTGAAGCGACTTAATTCACTTGTTAGTGGCGGACTTTTTTCGCAACGTATCGCCGACAACCTCCGTGAAAAAAGTGAGCAAAGCCTGTCAGAACTCGGAGCTGAGATCGAGACGCTCAATAGCAACATGACCAAGGAAGAAATGGCCACAATTCTCGCTATGCGTTGTCTCGCCAGGGAAAAATCCAGGTTCTATGAGTTGTTTTCGCACGGCCTGATCAACGAATCGGCTTACCGAGAGTTGGAACATACTATCGCCGTACAGTTTGATGAGGTTCGCCACCGGGGCTTGATGCCCACGGTCAAAGCGGAGAAGTCTATCGGTAAAACCGTCTTTGAAGCGGTCACTAATATGTTCGAAGTTGCCGGGGCCAGAGCATTGGCGGAGAGGCTATCTACCTCGAGTATTATTCGGGACTACGATGTTGCCTGGGGAAGGTATCGCGCAGCGAATTCGGTGCTAAACGGATTGGATGCCATTGCGAGTGAGGGTAATATTGATACCGTTACCACCGGGAACATGAGGGAGGTCTACGAAGAAATTCTAAGAGCAGCCAAAGCCCAGATCGATGAAGTTGCTGAGCAGTATCCGGAATTCGTTGAAACAATCCAGGAGCAATTGGGGCAACGATTGCTTCTGGTAGCTGAACATGCGTCAGTAGAGCAGGCTGCTGAGATGGGGATGATCAATGAAGGCATAGCTCATACGATATTGAAAAACCAGGCAAGCCGCATCAGGCAGCTCAACCAGGAAAATATGTCAGCCTGCTTCGAAATTGAAGTGACCGAAATCCTGAAGAAGGTTCCCATGTTTCAAGGCGTCAGTGAAGCAGAGCATGCTTTTATTGGCGGCTACCTTCGGACAAAGACGGTGCCTCGAGGAAAAGTCATTATCAGACAAGGGAGTGCAGGTGACTCCATCTTTCTGATCGCAAGAGGTATCGCCAATGTCGAAGTAACCGAGGGTGATGCTGTCAGCCATGTGGCGACTTTGTATGCCGGTGATTTCTTTGGTGAAGCCGCGCTTCTTCATGGTACCCCGCGAAATGCAACAACGATAGCCGCCACGCCCTGCTCGTTATACGAACTGAACCGTCAGGACCTGGACAGGATTTGCGAGCAGCATCCAAAGATAAGACAGATGGTAGAAGAGGTAGACCGGGAAAGAGTGGCCTTAGGCACGATGACGGATTAGCACTGTGAGGACGCCTTTGTCTGCATCCTTTTGCACAATCCTCAGCACCTGAGCCGACCTGAAAGCGACATCAACTAAGACAGCGGTTAGCGGCACCATCGCACATTGGACGCTCTCTGTATTGAACAACAATTTATTGGTCGTAAAAATCTGACGAAGACGCAGGATATTTAATGACAGAAAGTAAACACCATGAAGTTGTAGTGATCGGTGCTGGTGTCTGTGGCATCTATCAGCTTTATAGGCTGCTTGAACTAGGCATCGATGCCACGGTACTGGAAGCCGGTAGTGACCTTGGGGGAACCTGGTATTGGAATCGATATCCCGGCGCCCGTTTCGATTCAGAGAGTCACAGTTACTCTTATTCGTTTTCCGAGGAGTTGTTGCAGGAATGGGATTGGAGTGAATATTTCGCCGGCCAGCCTGAAACACTGCGTTACCTTGGCTATGTTGCAGATAAATTCAATCTGCGTGAACACATGCAGTTTGACTGTAGGGTCAAGTCTGCTGTGTTTGACGAATCCAGGAGTGTGTGGAAGATCTCATTGCAAGATGGCCGCAGCCTGACATGTAAAATACTGTTAACCGCGATTGGCATGCTCTCCGCTCCAACGCTTCCCAACATAGAAGGCGTTAGCGCCTTTCGGGGTGAATCCTTTCACACCTACCACTGGCCGAAGGAACCGGTTCAACTCCAAGGTAAACGAGTAGGGGTTATCGGGACTGGGGCTACAGGCGTACAGGTGATTGGGGATATTGCTGACAAGGTCGGCAGCCTGACAGTCTTCCAACGGCGGCCTAACTGGTGCGCGCCGCTTAAGAATGGACCCATCGACGCTGCCGCGATGGCGGACATTAAGGCCTCGTACGACGAAATATTTGAAAAATGTAAGACAACACCCGGAGGCTTCCTGCACGGTCCAGATCCTCGACATGTCGAGGAAGTATCGGAAGAAGAACGCAGGGAGTTTTGGGAAAAACTCTATCACTCGCCCGGGTTTGGCGTCTGGTTAGGTAATTATCGAAACGTATTATTAGAGGAGGGCGCAAATGCCCAGTACTCAGCCTTTATCGCGGACAAGATTCGGTCCAGGGTTCACGATCCCGAACTCGCTGAGAAACTCATCCCCAGGGACCATGGATTCGGAACACGGCGTGTACCTCTTGAAACGAATTATTACGAGGCTTATAACCGTGACAATGTCAGGTTGGTTGACCTGAATGAAACTCCCATAGAGTGTATTACTGAGAATGGTGTACGGACAACCAGCGAGGACCATGAATTTGACCTGATCGTTTATGCGACTGGATTTGATGCGATTACAGGAGCATTCGATAAAATCAATATTGAGGGGGCGCGCGGGAACAAGCTTCGTGAAAAATGGAAGGAGGGGCCGACCACCTTTCTGGGACTCCAGTCTCACGGCTTCCCTAACATGATGACATTGGCAGGGCCGCAGGGAGCTTCAGTCTCATCGAACTTCCCCCGCGCCATCGAAGATGCGGTCGATTGGGCAACTGCATTTATATGTTATCTCCGAGAACATGGATATGAACGGTTTGAGCCAGAGGAGAGCGCAGAAGCCGATTGGCTCGAACACGTCAAGTCGGGCTACGACATGATGCTGCTAACCAAAACAAAATCCTGGTTTACGGGGTACAACTCTAATGTTGAAGGTCATGACAAGCTTCGTTACCAGATCTACCTGGGGGGTGCGCAAAAATACAGGGAGCGATTACGTAACGTGGCAGAAAGTGACTACGCGGGTATTTCACTTTCCTAGGAATCGAGAACCCTAATCTCCTTTCTCAGGCGACTGGATTTCCGGTTTCTCCGTCGGGCGCTTCACCCGCGGCATAACCCCGCCTTTTTCAAGCTCGCTGCGCACAATAGATTCGGCTTCACGGACAAAGTCATCTGCGGTAGCGGACTCGCCATCTTGATTGTGGGTATTAAACAAATTTATCCATCGGTCAGACTGGTGGCCCAGTTCAAGCAACTGGTTGAAGTATCGGGATGGGTCGGGATTGTTTGTGAGGATCCCCGCCAATGCAGCGACTATGGAAATAGGGCTTAGCAACACGTCCCTGATACCGTCCATCGCCAACTTAAACTGGAATACCAATAATTGACGCAGCAGTTGGCCACGCGTTGTAGGGTTGTCCTTGGTCATGAGAAGCTCTCTGCGTGCTTTAATAGCCAGTCGGTGACTACGTCCCTCGATCCGATGACTTTGACACGGTTCGATTTTTTTTCGAGTTGATAATTGTACATTGGGTCGTAGTAATCGGCGAGGAGCAGGGTAATCCATTCGCGGTGACCTTCCAGAGACCCGGACTGTTCCTGATGCTTAAGTGCCGCAAGCACGCTGCCCCTGACTTCGCTATGTGCCGTGTTCCCAAGTCGTTTTCGAATCGCATCAACCGCTTCAATCAGGTAACGGCTGAATTCCTCTGCGGCCCGACCAGCAAAATGAGCTTCATATTCAAGCCATTGGAATTCGATGTACTCCTGATAAATTCGCTCGGCGCGCGTCGCTATAGAATCTTCGAGAAGCGCAATTGGCGCGCTTTTCATTTTCTCTTGCAGTGGCGGCGGCAGATGAACCTTGCCAATCATCCTCCCTTCGTCCTCGACAAAGACAGACGGTTGTTGAGCAAGTTTCAGGAATTGAATCGCGAGTTCATTCTCAAAATTTAACTGGGTAGGCTGCGCAGAGATATGTCGGCCAAAGGCACTGCCGCGATGGTTGGCGAGACCCTCTAGATCTACTGCCTGGTGAAATTGTTGAAGAAACTCTGTTTTTCCTGAACCTGTTTTACCCGCAACAATGATCAGGGGCGGCAGGTTTTCGATGGTGGACAACAGGCATCGACGCAGCGCTTTGTATCCGCCTTCTATTTTAGGTACGTCAAAACCTTCCGCCTGCAACCACTCACACGCGATGCTGGACCGCTGACCGCCTCGAAAACAATACAGTAGGGCGTCTGGGTGCTCCAGTAGAAACGCCACCCATGAGGCTACCTTGCGATCCCTGTCTTCACCGGATACCAGATCGTGGCCCAGACTGGTTGCAGACTCGGGGCCAGATGCTGAATAACAGATACCGACCTGTTCACGCTGCACATCATCAAGAATTGGTAAGTTGCAGGCTTGCGAGAAGGCTCCGGCATCGAACTCCACAGGCGCTCGGACGTCGATGAGGGGAATATCCTCACGAAAGATTGTCTGCATATCGAACGTGTTAGTCATATCCTTTGCGTTAACCTGTGACTCGAGCGGGCATTATATAGGGCGATCCGCAGCGGGTCAGGAAAAAGGTATGGTTAGTGTCTTGTCATCAAGTTGGCGAGTGCACCTAACTGCTGGTCGATGCTGACGGTGACGTTCAGAGAATCATTCAGAGCTCTGGGCCTTATTCATTCGGTACAATTTGAGTATCTGTAACACCAGGGTAGATAACGTTGACGCGAATGTTTGTAGCTTCGTTCGCTGCGGCTCCCGCCAGTCCAAATCCGATGAACGCGTCCTTTGTGGCCGCTTCAACGTGAAAGTGGCCAGGGGTAGGCGGTTGTCTTATAAACCTTGCTATAGGGTCCAGATACATTATTTAACATAATATACATTATGCGCACTCTCTGGGATGGGCATCCGCAGCAGGTATTGATAGCCAGCTTTGAAAGCATACCTATCCAGCACCAATCAATGCGCTTAACTAAGGTCTGAATTGCAGATTACGCTTCACGAGTTGATCAGGTTGCGAAATCACCTTGTAAGCCAGCGTGACCCAATCACAGATCATTCTTCTTGTATCTCTTGGGTCGATCACTTCTTCAATTTGAAATTTGTTCAACGGCCCAACGGGACCTCTGGCGCTCTCGATCCGTTCTTCCAGCTCTGCTCGTAATGCCGCGGGGTCCTCGGCTTCAGCAAGCTGCCTTTTGTAAGCTGCCTCTATTCCTCCCTCCGGAGGAATACCTCCAACGTCAGCTGCGGGCCACGAAACCCTCATGGATGGACGGGAACGCGGCGTCGCATAGTTATTACCGGCGACGCCAAAACTACGACGCATTAAAACGGTGTATACCGGCACCGATAGTTGAGAAAAAGCCACCATCCATTCGCCACCTTTTCTGATAGTCGCGGCTAATTCATGTTCAAGACCGACGGCAAACCCTGGGTTGTCAACGAGGTTTAACACTGGAATATTAAACAAATCACACAGATCCAGTTGCCGAATCAATTTCTCGCAACCCTGAGCTGTAAGTGCTCCGCCGTTGACGTGCCGACTATCTGAGGCAATGACGCCAACAGGATGGCCATTCATTCTGACAAACCCGGTCACTTGATCCGTGCCCCATAACGATCCGATTTCGAAAAAAGACCCCTTGTCGGCGATTAACTCTATAGCGCGGCGTATATCAAAGGTCATCGTTCGCTTTCTGGGAATCAGGTTAAAGAGTTCTTCTTCTCTCCTATCTACAGCATCCATAGGGCTGCCAATCGGCGGTATTTCGAAGACGCTATTGGGCAAATAGGACAGAAACCGCCGTGTCATATCCATCGCTTCTTCTTCACTTTCAGCAAGATTGTCTACAGCTCCATTTGTGCAATGGATATGCCAGCCGCCCAGGTCCTCTTTTGTTATGTCATAACCCATTGCATGAGAGACCACCGGCGGCCCGGCAACAAATAGTTGAGAAATGTCCCTCACCATCACTGAAAAATGTCCTAACACCGCTTTGGCGGCACCAATCCCGACCACGCTACCTAACAACATATTGACTACGGGAACGGTCGCAAGTTGTTCTGCGTACATACTGCTACCAAGGTGGCCCGGAAGAAAAGACCCGCCCCCGCCGGATACTCTTGGTCTACCAGCTTTGATGGCACCAGTACTTTCCTCAGCGTTACTATCGCCAGCTTTCTTTTGTTGCGGCACCATCGCCGCGACACTGCCGCCACCAGATGAACCATCGAGCATCCTCACAGAAGGAATTCGCATTTCCATGGACAACCTGTCCAAATACCCAGACTTCGCTCCTATGGCACCATCGGCGTGCCCACCACGAGACGTAAAGTCATCCGCGCAAACAATAGTCGCTCTACCGGACACATCACCCCAGCCACCCACCGAGTTTGCTGGCGTGAACGCGGCAACCCCACCCTCGGCATCATACGACGCAAAACCCGCAATGCTGCCGACTTCTCTAAACGAAGCATCATCAAGGAAAAGGTCGATTCGTTGCCTGCAGGTGAGTTTCCCCCGGTTTCTCTGGCGAACCACTCCGGGTTCGTTTGACTCAGCTCCCAGCCTATCTATTCCCATCTGCTTCAAGGTGGTCACTTCCTCAAGTACCTCGCGCCAGGCACCCGCCCCTGTCTCAGTACCTTGTTTCGTATCAACAGCGCCCGGCATAACAGCGGCAATAACGCTGCCCAAAGCGACGCTATCGCCAGCACTGATTTGTTGTAGCGCCAGGATTCTTCCTGACACAGGGCTTGTGATATTCGTCTCCATCTTCATGGCTGTTACCACACAAATAACATCGCCTTTGATGACCTCGTCATTTTCGGACACCATCATTTCCAGCACGACGCTGTCCATCGGACACTCGACGACTTCACAGGCCTCATCAAACGATAATTCTGGCAGCCCTTTAACGCCTTGCGTTGATACAGGACCGCCAATAATTCTCTTCGACTGTTGGTCAAGAAATTGTGTGCAAAGGCCTGCCAGGGGGGGCGCTGATAGCAGCTGTGGGTTGTTCTCAAGCATCGTCGTTCGAGCTGCACCTTCGCGAATTTCAGGACGACTTAAAATAGCGTGAAGGCTTGCAAGGTTAGTCGGCAGTCCGGTGATCTGGAAGGCCTCCAACGCCCGTAGAGACCGCTCCACGGCTGACGCCAGGGTGCCACGGGAGTTAGAGCGACAAATTAACTTTGCGACTAGAGGATCAAATTGCGGTGAAGGCGCATAACCCTGAAAACCGCAGCTGTCCACCCGCACGCCCCGCCCTGCCGGCTCTTTGTATGCGGTTATCGTTCCACTACCCTCGACAACAATCCGGGCCTGAATGGCATAGCCCGTGGGTTTGCATTCAAGAAGCCCTAATTCTTTAAGGCTTCTGCCATTGGCTATCTCAATTTGAGCCTCGATTAAGTCTATCCCTAGAACTTCCTCGGTAACCGTATGTTCGACCTGAATGCGCGGATTGCATTCTATGAAGTAGTATTCTGAAGTATCTGGATCCACCAAAAATTCAACGGTGCCGGCATTCACATAACCAGCACCTTTAACAAGTTCAACAGCATCTTGATGTAGCTTTACCCTTAACTCATCCGTTAATGAAAAAGCAGGAGCCACTTCAATGACCTTTTGGTTTCTGATCTGAACGGAACAATCACGCTCATAGAGATGGATTGTTTCACCTTGAGAGTCCGCTAGAACCTGCACTTCAATATGCCTTGGGCCAACGACCAGTTTTTCCATAAACAACGTACCGTCACCAAAAGCACTCGCAGCCTCACTCCTGCATCTCTCAAAGGCGTTGGCTAGCTCATCATGGGATTCAACCCTTCTGATGCCTCGCCCCCCTCCTCCGGCGGTGGCTTTCAGCATGACTGGATAACCAATTTGGTCTGCGGCGTCGACCGCATCTGTCAAACTATGAAGCTCTGTTTCCGACCCAGGCACCAATGGAACATTAAGCTTCCTGGCTAAATCTCGCGCACGAACTTTATCCCCAAATAGGGCTAATGCTGAAGGACCTGGTCCAACGAAAACGATACCTTCCTCCTGGCAACGTTCTGCAAACAGTGCATTTTCAGCAAGAAAGCCGTACCCAGGATGCACACAATCGCAGGCTTCTGTTTTCGCCACATCCAGCACAGCCTCTATGTCTAAATAAGCCGCAACGCCGTCAACAGCGGCAATCTGCACGCTTTTTGTCGTCACACTAGTATGTCTGGAGGTCCGGTCAATGGCAGCGTAAATAGACACAGTCTCCATTCCCAGAGACGCTGCAGCTTCAGCGATTCGTATCGCGATTTCGCCACGATTGCATATCAACATCCGGTTTAGACGCTTCATTTATCTCTCCCTTGACAACAAAATTTAGACACGACATTTATGCACAATCACAAAGCCTCGACAATCTCTTGTTTTTCCTAGCATAATCGAACCATAGACGACTTAATCACAGACCACAGAGAATCCATTTATGTATGACCTGATTATCAGAAACGGCACGATTGTTGACGGCAGCGGAGCACAGCCAGTAACCGCAGATATCGCTATTAGCGCAGGTATTATCGCTAAAATTGGCGACCTTGATGACGCGGCTTTGGAAGAAATCGACGCAAAAGGCCATGTCGTAACGCCCGGCTTTGTTGATCTTCATACCCACCTGGATGCGCAAATAGGCTGGGACCCAAGCCTCACGCCCATTAGTTGGCATGGAGTGACGACGGCGTTGATGGGTAA
>Ga0206679_10000200_pt1 | contig 47833 bp, 41 predicted proteins | sample M110012015metaG_FD_155464 | JGI IMG/M metagenome (GOLD analysis project Ga0206679, IMG submission 155464) | Ammonia-oxidizing marine archaeal communities from Monterey Bay, California, United States - M1 100m 12015 | ecosystem: Environmental > Aquatic > Marine > Intertidal zone | place: USA...
TATATCCATTACAATGGGTGAAGGATAAAAAATTCTGGCCTTCAGTTAGGCGTGTGAATGATGCTTTTGGCGATAGAAATCTGATTTGTTCTTGTGCTCCAATTTCTGATTATGTTGAGTAAATAAGATTTTAAAAACATGCATATTGCTATTTACTTAAGTTATAGTATATTTGCAGCCGATTTAATAAAAAAAATAAAAAAATGAAAAAGATTTTACTTTCTGCTTGTGCTATCTTAGTTGCTTCTGCAACATTTGCACAGCAAGCTAATTTGGCGGAATTGTCAAAAGAAAGCTTAACAAAAGGGTACTCAACTATGTTAGTTACTCCTAATTTTACGCCTTCAAGTGCAGCAGTTTCACCTGTAACTGTTTGGTCAGATGATTGTTCTTCAGCAGCTACTTGGGTATTTACAAATACAAGTGCATTGAATATTGATTGGGCTATTGAAACAGATCCAAATACTATTCCTGTTAGTGTTTTAGCTCCTATGGCTTCAGCTTCAGCTTCTAATGGGTTTATGTTTATTTCTTCAGATGCTAATAATACTGTAGATAATGATGGGACTCCTATAGTAGCTGAGTTTACAACTGCAAATTCAATTGATTGCTCTTTGTATCCATCTGTTCAGTTATCATTTTCACATAATTTCAGATGGTGGAATGATACTAGAGGTGTAAGGGTTTCTGGTGATAATGGAGCTACTTGGACTGATTTTGAAATTACTAATCAGACTAGTTATTCTACACCAAATCAAAATTCCGATAATCCTCATCTTTCTGTTTATGACATATCAGCTATTGCGGGTGGTCAGTCGCAAGTACTTGTTCAGTTTTATTATAATGATCATGATATTTGGGCTTGGTACTGGGCTGTTGATGATGTTATGATTTCTGAAATCCCTGATAATGCTATTCGTATTGAAAATGCTATTACAGGAGGTTACTGGGTTGATTACCAAAACTATTCTGCTTCTGGCTTAACTACAATTATTGGTTTAGATTATAGTGTAACTCCAGTTGCTCAAGTTGCTGTTCGTCCATTTTCTTGTGAAGCTGTTATTAGAAATATAGGTTCAGCATCACAATCAGCTGTTTTAAAATATGATGTTACAGGTATGGCTACTTATTCTGGTGTTTCAGTTGCTACTGTTTTGGCTGGTTCTGATTCTGTTATAGTTGCAGCTACTCCTACTTTCTCTCCAGGTGTTGGTACGTATACAGTTGAAATGTGGGCTGAAGCTGATTCGGCAGGAGCTGGTTTGGTAACTACTTTGTCAGCTGTTGAAACAAGAAACATTGAAGTTTCACAATATTTATATGGAAAAGATTTAGGTGCCGCTAATCAAGCTGGTGCAAGGGATATTGGAGATATTGATGATGCTAATGAGATAACTACAAGATTTGAGATTTATGCAAATGCTGACTTAACTTCCTTGCGTGTATTTATTGATGCAGATGCAACCGTAGGAGCAAAGATTTATGCAGTAATTTATGAAGCTGATAGTACAGCATCAAATGGTCTTTTTCCTTTGGTAGAATCAGATGATTATACGTTAACTGCACAGGATATCAACAATTGGGTAGATGTTCCTTTTATAAGTCCAATCCCTTTATTTGCTGGTTATGCTTATGAGTTTGGAGTAGGAGGATATCAACATCCAACAGAAATTTCAAGAGTTGGTATGACAGCAAATACTTCATTATATAATGGAGAGCATACCCTGCTTGATAAGCCAGGGCTTTCTATAGACGCAAGTACTGGGCAACCGTATGGTGTTCCAACTTATTTTTATATTACATCTACACCTATGGTTCGTATGAATTTTGGACCAGCAACTGCTATTGCAGAGGTTCATACTTCAATTTTTGATGTTTACCCTAATCCTTCATTGGGCTCATTTACTATTGCTTTAGAAGAAGCTGGTGAATTTACTGTTTCGGTAATTAATGTTTTAGGGCAAACTGTTTATACAGCTGATATTGATAATAGTTTAACACAAGTTGACTTGTCAGGAATTAGTAAAGGAATGTATACTGTTGAATTAAATTCAGGTGATGTTGTTTATACTGAAAAACTAATTATTGAGTAATTAGAATAATTAATAAAAACAAAAAGCCCACTCGTTTGAGTGGGCTTTTTGTTTAAGTGGTGCTACCAAGATTCGAACTAGGGACACATGGATTTTCAGTCCATTGCTCTACCAACTGAGCTATAGCACCAACTATTAAGGGCTGCAAATTTAATTGTTTTTTTTATTTAGAGAAATATTTAGAGCAAATCATCATAAGGGATTGTAATTTTATATTTTTGACAAAATTTTACATTCGGTGAAACTCATAATTGATATAGGCAATACAGCAGTTAAAACTGCCTTATTTGAAGGTAAACAGCTAATTAGCTCTGCTGTTTTGAATGATTGTACCTTGCAAAACATACTTGTTTTTGCGGGAGGACATACTATTTCAAGTACTATCATTTCGTCTGTTAAGGCCTTAAATTCAGATATTGAAAAAATTATTCAACATTTTAGTGCTCTTTTTTTAAACGAAAATACGCCTTTGCCAATCACGATTGACTATAAAACCCCAAATACTTTAGGAAGAGATAGGATTGCAGCTGTTGTGGGAGTTTCAGTTCTGTTCCCAAAGCAAGATGTATTGGTATTTGATGCTGGTACTTGTTTGACAATTGACTTTATTAGTAAGGAAAAAGTATATAAGGGCGGTAGAATTTCTCCAGGAATTGCAATGCGTTATAAGGCGCTTCATCAGTTTACAGGTAAATTGCCTTTGTGTGAGTTTTCAGAAAGGAGTATGCTTATGGGTCAAGATACAGAGTCGTCAATTATAAGTGGTGTGCAGCAGGGAATATTGGCAGAAGTGATTGAAATAATTAATGTTTATAAAAAGGAAAATAAAGAGACTATAATTGCCGTTACAGGTGGGGATTGTTTTTTCTTTGAAAAGGAATTAAAAAGTAGCATATTTGCAAACCCATTTTTAGTAATGGAAGGATTAAATGAAATTTTAGATTATAATGAATAAATTAAAAAGTTTAGTAGCAGTTTTCTGTATAGTATTTTCAATCACTGCTTCTGCACAATTAGGAACAAGCTCACCTTACTCACGTTTTGGGTTGGGCGATTTGCAAGGAAATGTATTTCCAGCATATAATGCTTTAGGAGGTGGAGTTACTGCTTTGAGTAGTACAAATAGTGTTAATCCATCTAATCCTGCAAGTTATACTTCTTTTCGTCCAAATTCTTTTTTGTTTTCAACTGGAGGCTTGCATAAAACAACTAAGATTCAGAATTCTACTGATAAGCAAGTTGCAAATAATTCAGCTTTTAGTCATTTGACAATTGCTTTTCCAATTAATAGGAAATTAGGAGCAAGTATTGGTATGTTGCCTTATAGTAATATAGGGTATATGTTAAGTGCTAGAGATAATGATGCAAATGCAGATATGATTTACTCAGGAGATGGAGGGGTAAGTAAGGTTTATTTCGGAGGAGCTTACGAGCCTTTTAAAGGCTTTTCTGTAGGGATGAATGCTTCTTATTTGTTTGGAGGATTAAACAGAAGAAAAAATTTGAATTTTGATGATGAATCTTTTCTTGATTCTCGTTCTAATTCTAGCATAAATTTGAAAGGATATTACTATGAATTAGGGTTGATGTATAAAAAACAATTAGCTGATGAAAAGGAAGTTTCCTTTGGTTTAACTGCTAATAATAATTCAAGCATCCGAGCAAAGCGTACAAATATTGTTGAAACTATTTCTGGAGCTAATGAAATTGTAAAGGATACTGCACTTAGTTCAGTTGAGTGGGGGGATATTAATTTGCCACAGTATATAAGTACAGGTGTAAGTTATCGTGATGGTAAAAAATGGCTTTTAGTTGCTGATTATAGCATGCAAAATTGGGCTGATTATAGTTTGCTGGGTGAAGGTGATGATTTAAAAAATAGTACATGCCTATCAGGAGGATTACAGTATACTCCAGAATTTAATTCGGTTACTAAGTATTACAAAAGAATGCAGTACCGTTTAGGTGCAGCTTATAGCAATACTCCTTTAATGCTTAATGACACGCAATTAAAAGAAATGAGTGTGAGCTTTGGGTTTGGTATTCCTGTTAGGAAATCACGCACAAAATATGATGTTTCTCTTACTTTAGGACAAAGAGGAACGACTGATAATAATTTAATAAAAGAACAATTTTTAAGATTTGGATTAAGTGTTTCTTATGATGGAATCTGGTTTGTAAAACGTAAATATGATTAATAAAATGATGAAAAAAATATTAGTTTTAATAGTAGCAATAGTAACAGTTGTTAGTGTAAATGCACAAGGTAAATTTGGTTCAAATGAACAGCAATGTAAGGAAAACCTATCCATGTTTCGTGAATATTACAAGCAAAAGAATTATGCTGATGCCCTAAAACCATGGAGATGGACATTTGTAAATTGCCCAGCAGCAAGTGGAAATATCTATAAGAATGGTCCTAAAATTATTAAGGAAAGAATGAAGGTTGATAAAGTAAATAAAGCAGCTTATATCGATACTTTAATGCTGATTTTTGACCAAAGAATTCAGTACTTTGGAAAAGAGGGTTATGTATTAGGACTTAAAGGGTATGAGTTAATTGGAGTGGATAAAAAAAGAAGTGAAGAAGCTTTAGGCTATTTGCAAAAATCAATTGATTTAGATGGAAATAATTCAAGTGTACAAGCAGTATATGGTTATATTAAAGCTGTTGTAAATCTTGAAAAATCAGGAGTTAAAGAAAAAGTTGATGTACTAAATGCTTATGCAGTAGTTTCTGAAATTATTGATTACAATATTGTGAATGAAACTAAAATGGCTAAGAATTTTGTAAAGTATTCTGCTAAAATTGAAGACTTGTTTACTCCTTATGCTAACTGTGATGATCTAGTTGCACTTTTCTCCTCAAAATTTGATCCTACAACTGAGGATGTTTCTTTTTTAAATAGAGTAACCAAGGTGTTAGAGGATAAAAAATGTAGTTCTCATCAATTATTTTTTGATGCTTCTAGTAGATTGTATGAACTAGACCCTTCAGCTTCTTCAGCTGATAAAATGGCTAAGATGAGTATTGCAAAAGGAAAATCAGATGACGCTATTGAGTTTGCTAAAAAAGCAATTGAGATGGAAGAAGATGGGGATCAAAAAGCAATTTACTACTTAGGTTTGGCTGATGCCTACCGTAATGGAGGTTCATATGCATCTGCAAGAAATGCAGTATATAGTGCTTTGGAGCTTAGAAGTGGATGGGGTGAAGCGTATATGAATTTGGGGAATATTTACATTGCTGGAGCTAAAAGCTGTGGTGGTGATTTTGAAAAATCTACTGTGTATTGGGTAGCGGTTGATGCTTTTAGTAGAGCTTTGTCAGAGGAAGATACGAAAGAAAGAGCAAGTAAAAGTATTAACACTTATTCCAAGTATTTCCCTACTAAGGAAACTTGTTTTTTTAATGGTGTAGAAGCTGGGAAATCCCATACTGTAGGTTGTTGGATTAACAAAGCGACTACTGCTCGTACGAGTGACTAAACGAAAATCATGCGTTTATTTTTTTTCTTCTCGGTTGTATTGATTGCCTGTACTAACGACCCCAAGTTGGTGCAAGAATTTGTCAGTGATAAAGAGCAGGCAATTGAACAAATAAAAGGAGCAGAACTACTGCATACCGAAAATGGTAAGGTAAAAGTAAGGATAGTTGCTGGTAAAATTGAGCGTTTTCAAAACAGGCAACCACAGCTTGTTTTTTCTGAACAAATGGAAGTGTATTTTTACAATGATTCTTCTTGGTTGCAATCCACACTAAAAGCAGACAATGCATCAATTGATGAGGAAACTAAAGTCATGTTAGCCCAAAATAATGTAGAGCTTATTAGTAGTGATGATAAAAAACTAGAAACAGAGGAATTAATTTGGGATGAAAAACAAGATAAAATTTACACGAATAAGAAAGTAAAAATAACAACTGGAAAGGAAGTTATTTATGGTGAGGGCTTTAGCTCAAACCCTGATTTTACAGAATATACAATTACTAAGATTCATGGAACTTTTGATTTTGAAGCTGAAACAAATTAAGTTTTAGTATTTTTACACATATGCTAATATCCATTGCTGCTATCACTCTTTTATTTTCTGCATTCTTCTCTGGAGTAGAAATTGCTTTTATTTCGGCCAATAAACTAAAGTTGGAATTGGATAAGAACTCTGGAAAGTTCCCAGCTAATATTATTGCCTATTTTTCCAAAAACGAATCAGATTTTATTACCACCATGTTAGTGGGAAATAACATTGCTTTAGTAGTGTATGGTATTGTTATGACACAAATTCTCACGCCACAAATTGCGGATTATTTACATTCAGATGTTGCTCTGCTGTTAGTGCAAACTATCATAACTACTTTAATTGTCTTGGTGACTGCAGAATTTTTACCAAAAGCTATTTTTCGTATTTTCCCTAACCAAATATTAAGGATTTTTTCTATCCCAATTTGGTTGTTTTTTGTGTTTTTCCGTCCAGTTGCTTTGCTTATGTTGTATCTTTCTAAGATAGTATTGAGGTATTTGTTGGGACAAAAAATTGAAGAAGGAAAACAGGTGTTTGGAAAAACAGATTTGGATGAATATCTGAGTAATGTAAAGTCAGCTGATGGAGATGAAGAGAGTAGGGTTGAGGTAGAGATGTTACAAAATGTATTGGATTTGACCGATAAGAAATTGCGTGAATGTATGATTCCAAGAACTGAAATTGTAGCCATGGATATTTTAGCCCCTATTCAAGGGATTAAAGATAAGTTTATAGCTACTAAGCTTTCTAAAATCTTAATTTTTAAAGGTAATATTGATAAGGTGATTGGTTATATTCATTCTTCTGATTTGTTCAGAAATCCTAAAAATGTGAGGTCTATTTTATTGCCGATCCCTTTTGTTCCTGAGAGTATGTCGGCTATGCAGTTGCTTACTCAGTTTATTGAAAGTAATAAGGGAATTGCTTTGGTAGTTGATGAGTTTGGAGGTACTTCTGGGATGCTTACTATTGAGGATGTTACTGAAGAAATTGTTGGGGAAATTGTAGATGAACATGATGTAGAGGAAACGACCGACAAAAAGTTAAGTGAAAATAAATTCCAGCTATCTGCTCGCTTGGATATTGAGGAAATGAATAAGAAATACAGCTTAACGCTACCAGAATCGGATGAGTATGAAACAATAGCGGGTTTAATTTTGCATCACTTGGAAGAAATACCAAAACAAGATGATGTAATATCACTTGAAGAATACCGGTTTACAATCATAAAAGTAAACGATACTGCAATACAAGAAGTGCAGTTGGAGGTGATTACTAGATAAGAAATAGGGGTCTTTTCTATTTTCATTTATTAAATAACAATTGTATATTCGCCAACTTTAATAAAACAAAACACGAATGGGAACACTAGGGAAAATTAGAAATAGATCAGGATTATTATTAGCTGTTATTGGAATAGCAATGTTAGCGTTTATTCTTGGCGATTTTATGCAGTCAACAAGATCAGGAGGAGGTGGTAGTATTTATGTAGGGGAAGTATTGGGTGAAGATGTAATGCGCCAAGCTTATGAGGTAAAGGTTGAGGAGGGAATTAACAACTGGAAACAACAAAATCCTCAGAGTGTACTTAATCAAACTACTACTGCTCAAATTCGATCTCAAATCTGGGATCAATATGTAAGAGAGTTAGTAATGAATAACGAATATTCAAAATTAGGAATTGATGTTTCTGATGACGAGTTTTTTGAATTATTACAGGGGGTAAATGTACATCCTGAAATCTCTAAAGTTCCTTCTTTTCAAGATCCAAATACAGGTCAGTTCGACAGAACAAAAGTATTAGGTTACTTAAAACAAATTGACCAAGACCCAACAGGAGAGGCGCGTACAAGATGGGTTGGTTTTCAAAAATATTTAATTGGTTTAATTAAGACTTCAAAATACAATGCATTGGTTGCTAAAGCAATGTATGTAACGGGTGAAGAGGCTAAAGTTAACTTTAACGAAAACGCACAGAATGTTACTTTTAACTATGTAGCAATTCCATTTTCTTCAGTAGCTGATAGTGTTGTTACTCCTACTGAAAGCGAAATAAAAACATATTATATAAACCATAAAGCAAACTATGAGCAAGACGCTTCAAAGGATGTTGATTTTGTAGTATTTGCTGTAACTCCTTCTGTTGAAGATGATGCAGCAACTAAATTATCTATTGAAGATTTAAAAGCTGATTTTACTATTTATGAGGATTATGAGTTAATGTCCAGAAGAAATTCTGACAATACAGCAGCTCGTTTTACTTTTGCTACTAAGGATGAATTGCAAGACCCTAATTTTGCTGAATTGTTTAATGCTGAAGTAGGAACAGTTGTTGGGCCTTATCAAGCAAGTCAAGGCGTGTACCGTATTGCTAAATTAGCAGTTGCACAAAACCGTCCTGATTCAGTTGAGGCTCGTCATATTTTAATTGCACCTACTCAAACTATGAGTTTGGATTCAGTTAATGTAAGAATTGAAGCAATAAAAAAACAAGTTGAGGCTGGTGCTGACTTTGGTGTTTTAGCGCAAAAGAATTCTGAGGATAAAGGTTCAGCTATTAAAGGAGGTGACTTAGGTTGGTTTGCTGAAGGAGCAATGGTTGAGGAATTCAATGAAGCTTGTTTCACTTCTAAAAGAGGTGATTTAAGTGTAGTAACTTCTCAGTTTGGAGTTCATCTTATTGAGGTAACAAAAACTAGTAGAGCGGTACGTAAAGTAAAAGTTGCTTTTATCGATAGAAATGTAGAGCCAAGTACTGAAACGTTTAATACTTATTATTCTCAAGCTGCACAGTTTGCTGGTAAAATATTAAATGAAGGAATTGCTTTTGATTCTTTAGTTGCTCAGCAAAATTTAGTAAAAAGAAGCGATAGTAAAGTTACTGCTGATAAGCAAAGTATTATTGGTTTACCAAATTCAAGAGAGATGGTAAGATGGATGAATGAAACTGAAGAGGGAGTGGTTTCTGAAGTATTCCAATTTGAAAATTCTTATATTGTTGCTTATTTAAAAAAGAGCTATGCTGAAGGAACTACTGCTTTGGAGGATATTGAGGAACAAATTTCTGCTTTAGTATTGAAAGAGAAAAAAGGAGCACACATTAGTGGAGCTATAACGGGTGCTGATTTACAGTCTATTGCAACTAACAATGGACAGACTGTTGTGAGTGCACAGAGAGCTAATTTAGCAAACTTAAGCTTACAAGGTATTGGCTATGATCCTGAGTTAGTTGGTTCTATTTTTGGAACAGCTGTTGGTTCTATTTCTAGTCCTATTGCGGGTAGTGGTGCTGTTTATGTAGTTGAAGTTACAGCAAAGGATGATGCTAAAACTACTGGTGACTTTACACAACAAAAACAAGAAGTACAAAAAGGAGCTGCTGCTTATGCGAATGGAGCTGCTTATAAAGTATTAAACACTGACGCTGATGTAAAAGATAATCGTTCAGATTTCTACTAGTCAGTTCTTTTAAAATAAAAATAAAATGCTCAGCTGAAAGGCTGGGCATTTTTTTATCTCAAAATCTGTAAACGGTAAGAATCTAAATTTAGGAAAATAAACAGGAGAATAGTAAACCCAATTAAGGAAGATCCTCCATAGCTAATAAAAGGCAAAGGAATGCCAATTACAGGCAACAATCCTATAGTCATCCCAATATTGATAACCAAGTGCATAAAAAGGATAGTAGCCACACTATAACCGTATATTCGGCTAAAGTTTGACCTTTGGCGTTCTGCTAAAAAGAGGACTCTCAATAGTAAGCCAACAAATAAAGCCATAAAGAAAAAACTACCTAGGAAGCCCCATTCTTCTCCAATGGTACAGAAAATAAAATCTGTGCTTTGTTCAGGCACAAAATCAAATCGGGTTTGGGTGCCGTTTAAAAACCCTTTTCCACTAAATCCTCCTGAGCCAATTGCAATCTTTGACTGAATTAAATTATAACCTGCGCCATGCGGGTCAAATTCTTTTCCTAATAAAATATTTATTCTTTTTCTTTGATGAGGAGCCAATACATCATTAAATATGTAATCAACACTAAAAATGAATGAAGTACACGTAATGAGTACTCCTAAAATAAGTAAGAGTTCTTTCTTTTTCCTTCTGGAAAATAAGTAGATAAGCACTGCAATTGCGGAAATAGTACTTAGCAATATGGTTTTTTCAACCACTAAGGTAAGTACAAATAGTATGGCAATTATTAGGCCAAAAATTAAGATGTTTCCTGATAAACCTTCACGATATAATACCAATACAAATGCAGCATAAACCAAAGCTGTTCCTAAGTCATTTTGCAAAATAATAAGCAGAAAAGGAAGAATGATAATCGCATATGTTTTGAGCTTATCCTGTAAGGAAATACGCTTAACATGTAGGCTGTTATAGTATTTAGCAAGTGCAAGTGCAGTGGTAAATTTTGCAAACTCTGAGGGTTGAAATTTGAAACTCCCAAACTCGTACCAAGAAGTGGCTCCACCTGTAATTGCTCCCTTAAAGAGTACGCCAATTAAAAGTAAAATAATAGCAATATAAAAGAGGTAGGAAAGGGAATAGTAAAATTTCCAATCAATGATTAGTGTTAAAAAAGCAACAAAGGAAGCAATGACAATAAAAAGGAGTTGCTTGCCGTATCGGCTGCTGAAATCAAGTGCCATTGCTGTATCCTCATTGTACTGTGAGGCATAAATATTTACCCACCCAAAAAGCATAAGTATTGCGTAAAGCAAGATACTTACTTTATCAATATTGGCAAATATGTTTTTTGCAGCTCTCATTCTTCTTCTATTAAATTTCCATTTAAGATAAAGGCTTCTTGTACTTTGTTTGTGATGGCTCTTTTCAAATATTTTTCTATCATTAAGGATGCGATTGGAGCAGCCCAAGTAGATCCCCATCCTCCATTTTCAACATATACTGCTATAGCAATTGTAGGATTTTCTTTAGGTGCAAAGGCAATAAAAATAGAATGGTCTTCCCCATGCGGATTTTGTGCCGTCCCTGTTTTCCCACAAATTACATAATCATCAATTTTACAGTTTTGTGCAGTTCCTTTTTTGCCTTCAATTACATTTTGCATTCCATCAATTATTGGAACAAAATACTTTTCATCAATGCTGCAATATTTTTTAATTGTAAAGTTGCTGTCTATTCCGTCCACTCCTGAAATATTTTTAATGATATGGGGAGTGTAATAAAATCCTCTATTAGCAAGTATGGCTGTCATGTTTGCCATTTGTATTGGGGTGAGGAGTAACTCTCCTTGCCCAATTGCCATAGAGATGATGGTGTTTGCATTCCAACTTCCCCTATAAAGGGTGTTGAAATAAGATGATTTTGGTAATTTACCCGGACTCCCAGTAATAAAATCATTATTCATAAAATTTCCAATTCCAAAGCTGGAAACATGGCTATACCAATTGTCATAAGCCTCAATTGTAGAGTTGAATCGGCTAAAATATTTTTCGTAAGCACTACAAAAATAAGCATTGCATGAGATCTCAATCCCCTTAATTAAGTTTAGCGGATTTTGATGTGGGTGGCAGCCTACATGCTTATCCTTTCCGTAACTATATCCATCATCCCCATTACAGGTAAAGGAAGTACTCTTTCTAATTCCTCCCTCTTGCAGGGCTATGAGTCCGTTTATTAATTTGAAGGTAGATCCAGGAGGATAAGTCCCTTGCAGAGCTCTATTGAATAAGGGTTTGTTTTCATCTTCAGCAAGAAGCATATAATTTTCTGATCGCTTTCGGCCAATCAATAAATTAGGATTGTAAGTTGGTGCTGAAACTAAGGCTAGAATTTCTCCTGATGAAGGTTCAATAGCCACAATAGCACCAATCTTGTTTTCCATAAGCTGCTCACCATACTCTTGCAGTTCAATATCAATAGTTGATGTTAGGGTATTTCCTGCAATTGGTAAAGTATCAAACTTTCCTTCTTGGAATTTCCCTTGGTCACGGTTATGTACGTCTACCAATTTTATAGCCATTCCTTTCGTTCCTCTTAGCTGTTTTTCATAAGCTGCTTCCACACCACTTACTCCTGTCAAATCTCCTTTGGTGTAGTAGGGGTCTTCCTTAGTTTTTCGTAAATTTACTTCCCCCAGATATCCTACCAGATGAGTTGCGACATTGGATGGGTAATTCCGCATGGTAAGTTTACTCAGGTAAAATCCTGGAAATTGAAATAGTTTTTCAGATAAAGTACTTGAATTTGCTAAGCTGATATGCTTTATGAATACACTTTCCTTATATCCCGAATACTCTGCAGCCTTTTTGTATTTGCTGATAAATTCCTCCTTGCTAATTGAAGTAAGATTACAAAAAGCCAAAGTATCGATTTTCTTATCTTTTAGTTCTCTAGGGATAATCATCAAGTCATAAGCAGGAACGTTAGCAACAATAAGATTACTATCTCTATCGTATATTAACCCTCTAACAGCTTGTTGTACATCATAACGTAATACATTATTATTGGCTGAGAATTTATAATTATCATTTACTACCTGGATGTAGAATAACTTGGTAATGAATATAATTGCAACTAACAGAAATATACCAACAACAATTTTATGTCTGTTTTTATGCTGTTTCATTATTTATCTTGCTGAAATAATTGTGTGATGAGTACAATGATAAGTGTTGCTATTGAGCTTGCTAAAATCTTTCCGAAAAGGGCAAGATTAAAACTAAGGTGTTCAGTCATAAATAGGCAGCTATTATGTATCAGAATTAAAAATAAGGAAAAGGTAATGAATGATTTTGGACCTACTTTTTTCAGAGTAATTTCATCTGAATCTCCAAGTATATTGTGGGGGATAGTAATCTTGCTGATGAAAGGTTTTACAAAGGCTATTAGTATAGTTGCTGTAGAATGAAATCCTAAACTTCCTGAAAAGAGGTCAATTGAAAATCCTAATAAAAAAGCATAGCTTAATAAAAACCATTTTGGTGTTTTTAAGGGTAAGCTAATAATAAGCAGAACATATAAAAACGGATTGATATAAGCTGAAAAAAGCACTTCATTTAGTACCAATACTTGTAGGAGTACATATATAGGTAGCAATCCTAAATATTTGATAAAATGTTTATTCATCTTCTTTTATTTCTTGTTCTAAGTTTAGCTGTTCTGTAGCTTCATCAGAGTGAATAATATAAACATAGTTTAGCTGGTTGAAATCTTCAAAAAGGGAAATACTAACCTCAAAGAATCCGTCATCTTTATTTTTCTTAATCTTTTTTACGGTACCAATATTTATGCCTTCAGGAAAAATGACACTATGACTATTAGTGGTTATTGTGTCGCCAATAATAATAGGAATATAATTAGGGAAGTCAGAAATAGTAGCTGATTTATAATTAAAACCTTTCCATTTCAGGATTCCATTATGGTTATTCTTTTTCAACTGAATACCAATAGCTGATTTTCTGTGTAATAATGAAATAGCAATAGCATAATGCGTACTTACAGAATGAATAACGCCTATTACTCCTTGTTTAGTAATAACGCCCATACCTTCTTTAATTCCGTGTTTGCTTCCTTTGTTTAGGGTAATAAAATTATTCCGTTTACTTACAGAGTTGTTAATTATCTTAGCAGGATAGTAATGGTAGTTCTTATTTCTAATGAGTGTAGAGTCAACAAATGAAGTTTCGTTTTTTAATAAAGCAAGCAGTTTTGCATTCTCTTCAATTAAATAATTATTGGTTTCTTTTAGTGCTACATAATCAGAAAATGAAGCCGTATAATTATGAATAAAGCTAGTGTACTGGGTGCTGAACTTAATTGCTTTATTCGCTTGATAGCTATTATTTTGTAATAATAAAAAGACAGAAAACCCTTCTATTAAAATGAAAAGTAATAGAAATTGATTTATTTTAATAAACCGTAATAGGTTGTACATTTTCTCTTATCGGCTATTGAATTAAGAAAGTATAGCTCTCTGTATTTTTAAGTGCAATTCCAGTTCCTCTGGCTACTGCTCTTAAAGGATCTTCTGCAACATATACAGGTAGTTTTGTTTTTCTTGAAATCCTTTTATCCAAACCTCTTAGCATTGATCCGCCTCCTGTTAAATAAAGTCCTTCATTGTAAATGTCAGCTGAAAGTGCTGGAGGTGTATTGAAAAGGGCGCTCATTACAGCTTCTTCAATTTGCTCAATTGAATTGTTTAGTGCTCCCGCAATTTCTTTATAAGTTACAATTACTTCTTTAGGTATCCCACTCATTAAGTCCCTACCATGTACAGCGTAATTTGCTGGCGGTTCTTCCAATTCAGTAAGTGCGGAGCCTACATTAATTTTTATTTGTTCGGCCATGATATCGCCTACTGCAATATTGTGCCTTGTTTTCATGTAGTTTTTAATGTTGTCAGTAAATTCATCACCAGCAACTCTTATGGATTTATCACAAACAATTCCTCCTAATGAAATGACAGCAATTTCAGTTGTACCACCGCCAATATCAATTACCATGTTTCCTTTTGGCTCAAGTACATCAATACCGATACCAATTGCAGCTGCCATAGGTTCGTGTATCAACCAAACATCTTTTGCTCCAGCATGTTCTGCTGAGTCAATTACTGCTCTTTTTTCTACTTCAGTTACTCCTGATGGAATACAAATAACCATTTTCAAAGAAGGAGAAAAGATGGATCTTTTTCTTTGAATCATGTCAATAAACCCTCTTATCATTTGTTCTGAAGATTGGAAATCAGCAATAACTCCATCTTTTAACGGGCGCAAAGTTTCTATTTCTTTATGCGTTTTTCCGTGCATCTGTTGGGCTCTTTTTCCAATAGCAACTACCTCACCTGTCCTAATGTTTTTAGCAACAATTGAGGGTTCGTCCACAACAACTTTATCGTTATGAATAATTAGTGTGTTTGCAGTTCCTAAATCAATAGCAATTGCTTCTTGCATAAAGTCAAAAAATCCCATAATCCTTTATTTTTTAGTGTTTAAAATGTCTTGTTCCAGTTAGTACCATTGTCATATTGTTTGCGTTACAATAGTCAATAGAAAGTTGATCTTTTATTGATCCTCCAGGTTGTATTACTGCTTTTATTCCTGCATTGTCCGCTAATTCTACGCAATCAGGGAAGGGAAAGAAAGCATCAGAAGCCATTACGCAACCGTTCAAATCAAAGCCAAAGTTTTTAGCTTTATCTACTGCTTGTTTTAGTGCATCTACTCTTGATGTTTGTCCAACTCCACTAGCAAATAATTGTTTTCCTTTTGCAAATACAATTGTATTTGATTTGGTGTGCTTACATACTTTGGATGCAAATACTAAATCGGTTAATTGCTCATCAGTTGGCGCAAGGTCAGTTGCTGTTTTCATATCTGTAACAGCATCAGTTTTTAAATCTTTATCTTGGTGTAATACTCCATTAAGCACAGTACGGAATTGTGCTTTAGGTAAAGCAACTTCATTCTGTTGTAAAAGTACTCTGTTCTTTTTTCCTTTCAATAATTCAAGAGCATCACTAGCAAATGATGGGGCAATTAATACTTCATAGAATAATTTATTTATTTCCTCAGCAGTTGCTAAATCTACTTCTTTGTTGGTGATAAGTACTCCTCCAAAAGCTGATGTAGGGTCTCCTGCTAGGGCATTTTTCCATGCATCAAGTAATACAGGTCTAGAAGCTAATCCGCAAGCATTATTATGTTTTAATACGGCAAAAGTTGTTTCGTTAAACTCACTGATTAAGTTTACAGCAGCATCAACATCCAATAGGTTGTTGTAAGAAAGTTCTTTCCCATTTAGCTTAGTAAACATAGCATCTAAATCACCATAGAAAGTTCCTTTTTGATGAGGGTTTTCTCCATAGCGTAAAGTTTTTCCTTCACGGATACTTTGTTTAAATGCAGGTGTTTCATCAGCATTAAAGTAATTAAAAATTGCGGTATCATAATGTGAAGAAACATTGAAAGCAGTTTTTGCAAAACTTCTTCTTTCCTCCATGTTAGTACTAGCTCCATTAGTGTTTAGTATTTCCAATGTTTCAGCATATTGACTCATTTCAGAAACGATCAATACATCCTTAAAGTTTTTGGCAGCAGCACGGATTAATGAAATCCCACCAATATCAATTTTTTCAATAATGTCTTGTTCGGCAGCTCCTGAAGCAACTGTTTTCTCAAAAGGGTAAAGGTCAACAATTACTAAGTCAAACTCAGGAATATTGTATTGTTCCAATTGTGCTTTGTCGCTAGTTAATTCTCTTCTGGACAGAATTCCACCAAATACATTTGGGTGTAAAGTTTTCACTCTTCCTCCCAAAATTGAAGGATAGGTAGTAAGGTCTTCCACTCTGTTTACTGCAATTCCTTGCTCTTCAATAAAGCTTTGCGTGCCTCCTGTTGAGTAGATGCTTACTCCAAGCTCATTTAATTTTTTTACAATGGGTGCTAATCCGTCCTTGTGGAATACGGAAATTAATGCGTTTTTGATGACTCTTTTCTCTGACATTTCGGTTTTTTAATACTATGTGCAATTTTACTCAAATCCTAGATGATTTAAAAGTGAAACCCTAGTAAAAAAAACGATTGTTAATAAGTTGTTTTTATTGTTGATTAAAGAGAAATTTCTATTCCTTTATAATGCTTCTGCAAACCCCTAAAGCCCCCTCAATAGAGTTTATGTTTTTTATGCGTATGGAGAGTTTTCCTTTGTTTTCTATCATCTCGCAAGTACCAAAATTGGGTTTTAAATAATCCAATGCTTGTTTAAAAGCATCTGAGTTGTAATAAGGAGAATCTGCTTGGGAAGGGAAGTAGGCACGCATTCTGTCATTCTTCAAAATGATGCGTTCAAAGCCAATTTTTTTAGCGAACCATCTTAGTCGTAAAGCATCACAAACATTGTAAATAGCAGCAGGAACAGTTCCAAATCTGTCATTTAATCTTTCAATAAATGCTGTTATTTCTTCCTCTTTAGTAAAGTTATTTAGCTCTTTGTAAAGGTTTAATCGCTCACTAATATTACTTACATAAGTATCAGGAATTAGTATTTCTAAGTCTGTATCTAGCTGACAATCTTTTACATAGAATTTCTCAGTTTCATCTTCAAATAAGTCTTGGAATTTTTCTTGCTTCAATTCTTCAATGGCTTCATTTAGTATTTTCTGATAAGTTTCAAAGCCAATTTCATTAATAAATCCGCTTTGGTCAGCTCCTAGTAAATCTCCTGCCCCTCTAATATCCAAATCGCGCATAGCGATTTTAAACCCACTTCCTAAGGTGGAGAATTGTTCTAGTGCTGTCAATCTTTTCCTGCTCTCTTCTGAAACCGTATGGAGGGGAGGACTAATTAAATAACAAAATGCTTTTTTGTTGGAACGCCCAACTCTTCCTCTCATCTGGTGTAAGTCACTCAGTCCAAAATTCTGGGCATTATTAATAATGATGGTGTTGGCATTGGGTACATCTACTCCATTTTCAATAATTGTGGTGGAAACTAATACGTCAAAATCACCTTCCATAAAATCAATCATGAGTTCCTCCAATTTTTTACCTTCCATTTGTCCGTGTCCTACTCGAATTTTAGCATCAGGGCAGAGTCTTTGTAATAGTCCTGCCACTTCCTTTATGTTTTCAATTCTATTGTGTACAAAAAATGCCTGTCCGTTTCTGGCCATTTCATAGCTAATTGCATCTCTAATAGTTTCTTGATTCATTCCAATTATTGTAGTTTCAACTGACTGCCTATTAGGAGGTGGAGTATTAATTACCGATAAATCTCTGGCTCCTAATAATGAGAATTGCAAGGTTCTTGGGATAGGTGTAGCGCTTAAAGTTAGGGTGTCAATATTTTCTTTGAAGAGCTTGAGCTTGTCTTTTATGTTTACTCCAAATTTTTGTTCCTCATCAATAATAAGGAGCCCTAAATCTAAAAATTTCACATCTTTTCCTACAATTCTATGTGTTCCTATTAGGATGTCAACTTCTCCTCTTGCTACTTTTTCCAAGGTTTCCCTTTGTTCTTTTGGGGTTTTAAATCTGTTGATATAATCCACAGTACAAGGTAAGTGTTTCAACCTTTTTTTAAAGGTTTTGTAATGCTGTAATGCTAAAATTGTAGTGGGAACTAAAACGGCAACTTGCTTGCTGTCCGCCACAGCCTTAAAAGCAGCTCTTATTGCAATTTCTGTTTTCCCAAAGCCTACATCTCCACATATTAAGCGGTCCATTGGCATTTCTCTTTCCATGTCCCCTTTAATGTCTATGGTTGCCTTGTTTTGATCAGGTGTATCTTCATACATAAAGGAAGCTTCCAACTCATGTTGAAGGTAAGTGTCTGGTGTGTATTGGAACCCTTTTTGATGCTTTCTTTTGGCGTATAATTGAATGAGGTTAAAAGCAATCTGTTTTACTTTTGCTTTTGTTTTTTGTTTTGTTTTTTTCCAAACCGGAGAGCCCAATTGGTTAATCTTGGGTTCAGTTCCTTCTTTTCCTGAAAACTTTGCGATTTTATGTAAAGAGTGTATGCTGATGTAAAGAATATCACCTTCTTTATAAGTTAGCTTTATTACCTCTTGGTATTTTCCGTTATTTTCAATTTTATGCAAGCCTTCAAACCTCCCGATTCCATGATCGATATGGGTTGCAAAATCACCAATTTCTAGTTGTGTCAATTGCTTTATTGTTATCGCTTGCTTATCGGTAAACTTTGTTTTTGACTTGAACTTATGGTGCCTATCAAAAATTTGATGGTCGGTATAAATGGCTTGCTTATTGGTATAATCAATAAAGCCTTCATGCAAGGAAAATAATACGCATGTGTAATTCAGTTCCTGTTCGCTATGTTCAAAAATAGCATTGAATCTTTCTTCTTGTTCGTCAGATGAGCAAAGGATAATATTTTTTAACCCCTCTTCTCTGTTCTTTAATAAGTCCTCTTTTAATAAGTCAAACTGCTTATTTATTTTGGTAAGGGAAGTAGTATTTACTTCAATTTTTTCATCAGAAGGAAAATAAGGGTTACTGCTATTTTCAATGATAGAATAGCTTGCTAACTCTTTGGTAAAGTATTCCGCATTGGTGAATAAGTGTTCAGGACTGAGGTGTTTGGTAGCGTTTTCTGCTACTTTCTGATATTGCTCTTCAGCTCTAGTAAAATAAGTTTCTAAAATGCCTTTTGTGTAGTGAATGTCCTTTGTCCAGATTACTGCATTTTTAGGTAAGTATTCCAATAAACTGACTTGTGTATTGCTGCTTTTCTTTGCCTCAGTATTGGGTATTATCGTTACCTTATTTTGGGCTTGAAGGGAAAGCTGAGAATTAATGTCAAAGGTACGGATGCTTTCAATTTCTGTGTCAAAAAACTCTAACCTAAACGGATGCTCATCAGCATAGGAATAGATATCTAAAATTCCTCCTCTTATTGAATATTGCCCTGCTTCAATCACAAAATCAACCGCTTCAAAATGTAGGTTTAGCAGGATTTCCTCCAAGTCTTCAATTGCTATTTCATCACCCACTTTTAGGTTAATGGTGTGTTTTTTAAGTTCCTTTCTACTTACTACATTTTCTGATAACGCCTCAGAATAAGTTACGATTATTGGGTTTCGCTTATTGTTGAGTTTGTTAAGAACTTCTGCTCTTAAAAGAATATTGGCATTGTCTGTTTCTTCTAATTGGTAGGCTCTTCTGTAGGATGCTGGGAAAAAGAAAACTTCATTTCTGAGTAGGTTTTCAATGTCATTTATAAAATAGGAGGCGGCTTCTTTATCTCTAAAAATAAACAGATGTGGCTTGTTGCTTTCACGCACTACTGCACTTGCTGTAAGTGCAAATGAAGAGCCGATTAAACCAGAAAGTTGAATTTTTGCTTGTTCATTTTCTAATGCTAATTGTATAGCATCAGTTTGTTTGGGCTCGCCAAAATAAGTTAATAATGGAGCTTGCTTACTCAATTAGATGACTTTGATTTCGTTCATCATTTCTGTGTACCAATCCAGAGTTATGTCAAATGGTTTTCCTCCTTTTATTCTATTAAAGGCTATGCAGCTTAGCGTATTATTGTTGTCTTCATCCCAACCTACTACACCGCTTGTTCCTGCTACTGCACTTTGCACAGCATAGTCCGCTACTTCAAATATTAAATCCAAATCTGCTTGATTGGCTTTTGAGGAACGCCCAAAATAACCACTTTTTTGTACGAGTACTTTGTTGGCATTTAAGCGTTTCCCTAATTGTTTTGCAAACCATTGTCCTGGGTTTAAATCATCTAATCTTACATGTCCAAAGGCATCACGCAAAATAGTTTCTCCACTTCTTTCTGTTTCGGCAATAATGACATCCATTCCTGCACCTTCACTTAAAAACACATTTACGCAATCGTGTTTGTCCATTACTTTGTTTAGGCGTTCGCATTCTTTGTCAAAGTCTATTTCATCTTCAGGTAATAAAACGGAGTGTACTTCCCATTTTTCTTTTGTTAATCCTGCTTCTGGAATGAAATTAAGGTTGTTCAATCTCTTACGGTATGCTAATGCTGTGGCGGCTGTTAGCCATCCGCAATGCCTTCCCATCACTTCATGGATTATTAATTGTCTATCGCTAGTTGTGTTTTCATTGGCTACATTTTCAAAAAAGATTGCGCCTTGTTCTGCTGCTGTCCAAGCACCTAAAGTTTGTGCTATTGGGTAAACATCATTGTCAACCGTTTTTGGTAAGCCAACTACTGTTAAGTTGTAGTTGTTTTCTTTTAAGTAATTGGATAAATCTGCTGCTGTTGTATTGGTATCATCTCCTCCAATTGTATGCAAAATAGTAATACCATCTTTAATCAATTGGTTTGCTGCAACTGTCAATGGATTCTCTCCATTTTTCACATATCCTTTTTTGATGCAATCCTCAATATTGGTGAGTTTTACTCTACTATTTCCTATTGGAGAGCCTCCAAATTGATAGAATTTATCTGTGTTTCCTGAAAGTGATTTCGGGAAAGGAATTGAGTTTCCAAGGAGTAGTCCTTTGTATCCGTTTAGATATCCTATAATTTCAGCATCAGGATAGGATTTTAAGTAGTTTTCAGTTAATCTTCCAATTGAAGCAGATAAGCAAGGGGCTATTCCTCCAGAAGTTAAGAATGCAATCTTCATATTTGTTGTTTTTCTTGATTGCAAATATCTAAAATTTTAAGGGATTTGATGGGAAAATAATCTTTACTTTGTGGCTGATTTTTATTTAAATGACAAAGGTATTTAAGTTTGGAGGAGCATCAATAAAAGATGTTGAAAGTATACAGAATGTAGGGGAAATCTTGCAAGGATATGCTGATGAAAATTTAGTGATTGTATTTTCAGCTATGGGTAAGGTTACCAATATGTTGGAGGAGGTGGTAGAAGCCTATGTTCAAAATTCGAATAATGCAACAAAAGCTTTGCAAAAAGTAAAAGATTTTCATGCCGAAATTATCAATACTTTATTTGTAAAAGAACATCCTATTTTTGATGAAGTAAATAATTTATTTGTTGAGATTGAGTGGGTATTGGAGGAAGAGCCAAATCAGGATTATGCTTATGATTATGATCAAATAGTTTCCATAGGAGAGTTTCTTTCAACTAGAATTATGAGCGCTTACTTAAGCCAAATTAGTTTTGAAAATACATGGTTGGATGCAAGGGATTTAATCCGAACTGATAACTCCTACAGAAATGCAAAAGTGGATTGGGAAACAACAACTACTTTTATTAAAAATACCATAAAGGATAAGCATAATATTACTCAAGGTTTTATTGGCTGTACTTCCGAAAATTTTACTTCAACTTTAGGACGGGAGGGAAGTGATTTTACAGCTGCTATTTTGGCCTATTGTTTGGATGCGAAAGAAGTAGTTATTTGGAAGGATGTTCCCGGAATGATGAATGCGGACCCGAAACATTTTGCAGATGCTCAACTATTAAATAAAGTTTCTTTTGATGAGGCAATTGAATTGGCATTTTTTGGTGCAAAAGTGATTCATCCTAAAACAATTCAACCTTTAAAGAAAAAGCAAATATCATTGCAAATTAAATCTTTTTTAAACCCTGAAGGAAAAGGTTCTCAAATTGCAGAAGGGCTTGTTACTAGTCCTGAAATCCCATCATTTATTGCAAAAGAAAATCAGGTTCTTATTTCAATTGCTGATGAGAACTTAGCCTTTATTGTTGAAACGCATATGAGTCATATTTTTTCAATTTTAGCGAAACATAGGATTGGTGTTAATCTAATGCAGAACTCAGCTGTTTCTTTCTTAATTTGTGTGGATAATGATTCGCATAAAATACCGCAATTAATTAAGGAATTGAAGGGTTTTTTTAAAGTGCTAACTACTGAAAGCCTAAGGTTATTTACTATCCGAAATTACACTGAGAAATCAATTGCACAGTTTTTGCAGGATAAGGATATTGTTTTGGAACAGAAATCTGATGATACTATGCAGCTTGTTGCACGCTAGTATTGAGTTTGTTTTTACCTGCTATTTATTCCTTATATTTGCACCCTCAAAAAAATACAAATTATGACTGCATCTCATACTTTTCATATCCCAGTAATGGGTACCGCTTTTACAGCTGATTCTCCATTAAAAGTGGCACATTATGGTATTAATACTGTAATTGCTTTGGCAGATGATGTTTTACTAGAGAGGTTAAGGAAATACTATAGTGGTTTGAATAATTTATCTTATGAAGAGATAAAAAATAACACAAAAGATTACCGTGCAGATAGGATTACTTCTTACTTGAATATGGTAAATAAAATTGCCTCTGAAAAGTTTGAAGAATTTACTACTTCTACTAAAGATAAATTTGAGGAAGTAAAGAAGTATTTTGTAATGTTGCCTGATAGTAGTGATGTTAAAAGAGAATTCAACAAGTTAATTGAAAATTCATTTAGTTTTGAGGACCTATCAGTTTGGTTAAAGGATAATTTATCAATGGGAAGTATTGATGTAAATATCATGACGAAAGTTGATAAGAAGAACTATTTCAAAAAAGAGGAATTACCTTCAGAATATAATGATGCCCATGCAGGTTTAAGAGGGTATGCTAATTCTGATTTAGCATCTTCAGTGATTTTTTCTGCAGGGATGAACCCAAGATTGTATGGGTATATCGCTCAGTTTGATGATTTTTTTCCTGATGCAAATGGATATATTAAAAAGAAAATAATTTTAAAAGTTTCTGATTACAGGTCAGCAATTATACAAGGTAAATTTTTAGCTAAAAAAGGACTTTGGATTTCGGAATACCGTATTGAATCAGGATTGAATTGTGGAGGACATGCCTTTGCAACTGATGGTTACCTGATGGGACCAATTCTTGCAGAATTCAGAGATAGAAGACAAGAATTAGTTGATGAGCTTTATGCAGTATGTAAGCCTGCATTAGAGGCAAATGGAAAGGTAGTCCCAAATGATACTTTAGCAGTTACAATTACTGCTCAAGGAGGTGTAGCTACTGCTGAAGAACATAATTTTTTAATTGATCATTATAAATTGGATACTGTAGGGTGGGGAACACCTTTCTTATTAGTGCCTGAAGCAACTACTGTTGATCCTGCAACTCGTAAGCAATTGCAAGAAGCAAAGGAAAAAGATTTGTACTTGAGTAATGTTTCTCCTTTAGGAGTTCCGTTTAATAATTTGAGAAACTCTTCAAAAGATGTAGAGAAATTTCAGAAGATTGAAGAAGGTAAGCCTGGAAGTCCTTGCCCAAGAAAATTCTTGGCATTGAGTGATGAGTATGGTACTCAGGGAGTTTGTACTGCTTCTCGATTATTCCAAAAGAATAAAATTGAAGAGAAAGGAATTTCAAATCAGATAACGGATAAAGCTTGTTTGTGTATGGGGTTGGCTGCAACTGCAGTTATTAATTATGGAGTAGAAACGCGTGAGAGCAAAGGAGTTTCAATTTGTCCAGGACCTAATATGGCTTATTTTAATCAAGAACTTTCCTTGCAAGACATGTCGCATCATATCTATAATGGTGATGAAGGTATTGTTCGTGCTGACCGTCCTAATATGTTTGTGAATGAATTAGGAATGTACTTAAAGTACTTGTCTGAAAAAATAGAAGAGCATAAAAATGATTGGGGAAGAAAATCAGGAAGGTATTTGAATGCTTTTACTGCTAACATGAATGAAGGGATTGCTTATTACCAAGGAATGTTTAATTCAATTGGTACTACTTTCGGTGGAGTAAAGACAGCCGCATATATTTCCTTAAATGATGCTGTTGAGAGTATGAAAAAAATGGGAACAGAGATTGATGCGCTTATTGCTGAAAATCAGAAATAATTTTTTCAAGTAATACCTTAGCAATTTTCACATTGCTTTCTATCGTCCATCCTGCAACATGAGGAGAGAGAATAGTTTTTTTACTATCAATTAAATATTGCATTTCTTCAGTTAATCCATCTTTGTTCAAGTTTTCAAATGAAGTTTTTTCGTATTCTAATACATCAAGGCAAGCGCCTTTTATTTTGCCGTTTTCTAAAGCTGTAGACAAGTGTTTTGTATTTACACATTTCCCTCTTGCAGTATTGATTAAGTAAATTTCTTTTGTAAAACTAGTTATGAAATCCTCATCAACTAAATAAGTGGTTTCATTAGTTAAGGGTATGTGTAGGCTCACAATGTCTGCTTCCTTGCGGATGGTTTTCATACTGCTTTGGTGCGGATAATTGCTTAGGTATTTATCGTAAGTTAATATCTTTACATCAAATCCTTTTAGTACTTCAGCAAAGGCCGATCCATTATTTCCATAACCTATTATTCCAATCGTTTTTCCGGCCAGCTCTATGCCTCTATTATCTTCTCTTTCCCAAATTCCATTGCGAACTTCTTGGTCAGCTTTATTTAAGTTATTGAAAAGGGAAAGTAGCATCCCTAAAGCATGTTCGGATACTGCCTGTCTATTCCCTTCAGCAGCATTGTAGCAATTTATATTTTTGCTTTCAGCATAGTCTACATCAATATTTTCTAAGCCACTTCCTGCTCTGGCAATAAATTGTAAATTACTACTGCAATCAATAAATTCTTTGTCAATTTTAAACCTACTTCTAATGATTATCCCTTGGTAATTATTGATGATTTCCTGAATTTCAGCTTTGCTTTTATCATAAGCCGTATCGCAAATATGATTTTGTTTTTCTAATTCTTGTTTTAGAAAAGGGTGTACGGTATCAATAAATAGAATTTTCATTTAAAGGATTGCTTGTCCAATCATAAAATAGATGAATAAGCCCAATACATCATTTACTGTTGTTATAAAAGGGCCTGTTGCTAGTGCTGGGTCAATGTCATGTTTCTCTAGTGTTAGCGGAATGAATGTGCCAAATACAGCTGCAAAAACAATTACTGCTAGTAATGAAATGCTTACCGTTAAGCTTAGTTCCATACTGTACCCTAAGCTAAATGCTGCTCCTAGTATAATGATGGAGCAAATAATTCCATTTAATAATCCTACCCCTAATTCTTTAAGTAATTTTTGAAATATATTTTCCATTTTTAAGGAGTCATTAGCTAGTCCTTGCACAACAATTGCGGCTGATTGTACGCCTACATTTCCTCCCATTGCAGCAATTAAAGGAATGAAAAATGCCAATTCAAAATTATTTTCTAAATCAAAAATACCAATTACTTTTGCCCCTAATAGTCCGCCCATCATTCCGATAAGTAGCCATGGTAATCTTGCTCTTGTTAATTCCCAAACGCTATCGCTACTCTCTACATCTTCCGATATACCAGAAGCCATTTGATAATCTTTTTCAGCTTCTTCTTTTACTACATCCATTACATCATCAAATGTAATTCTACCTATCAGTCGGTTTAAATCATCAACAACTGGTAAAGCAATTAGGTCGTATTTATTCAAGATATTTGCAACATCTTCATCATCCTCAGTTGCTTTAACGGATACAATATCGGTATTAACTATACTTTTAATTGCAGACCCTTTTTCAGCCAATAATAATCGCCTAAGTGAGAGTGAACCTAATAATTTATTGTGGTCGTCCACTACATATATAGTGTATACTTTTTTCACATCCTCTGCTTGCTTTCGCATTTCTTTTAAGCATTGAAGGGTATTCCAATTTTCATTTACTTTTATGAGTTCTTTTGCCATTAGCCCTCCTGCAGTATCTTCAGGGTAGGTTAATAAATCACTAATATCACTGGCATGTTCAATGTCCTCAATATGGGCAAGTACTTTTTCCTTTTTATCTTCTGATAACTCTCCAATTACATCAGCAGCATCATCCGATTCTAGGTTGTCAATTACTTCTTCAGCAATTTCCTTTGGTGTTAAATCAGATAGTAACTTTTCTCTTGTGTCGTCCTCTAATTCTACAAGAACTGCTGCTGATTTTTCTTCTTCAATTAGGTCGAATAAAAAATGAGCATCACCTATTGCTAAATCCTCAATGATTTCTGCAATATCAGCAATGTGTAGGTCGGAAATAATGACACTTAATTCTGCTGAATTATTAGCTAAAATTAAAGCTGTTATTTGCTCAATATAAGCGCTATTTATTTCTATTCTATCCGACATGGTTGCATAGTTTTATAAAATCATCAACTGATAATTGTTCAGCTCGTAAAGGTAGTAAATAGGCTATTTCACTTTCATTTATAAGAGTAAAAGGTTTTAAGGCATTTTTTAAAGTTTTCCTTCTTTGATTAAATCCTGCCTTAACTACTCGTTTAAATTTTTGCTCATCAACAGGGAGTTCTTTTCTGTTGTTTCTAACTAGCTTTATTACCCCTGATTTTACTTTTGGTGGAGGGGTAAATACATCTTCATTTACGGTAAAGCAGTATTCAATATCGTAAAACGCTTGTAGGAAAACAGATAGGATTCCTCTTTTTTTTCCTTTTTTACAGGCTATCCTTTCGGCTACTTCTTTTTGAAACATCCCGACTACTTCTGGTATTTGATCTCTATTTTCAAAAGCTTTAAATAGTATTTGGGAAGATATATTGTAGGGGAAATTACCTATTAAAGAGAAATTATATGGGTATTTTTCTTTCAAGTTTAGTTGTAGAAAATCTCCATCATGTATTTTCAGTTTTGGATAGTTCATTCTGAGATAAAAGACACTTTCAGTATCAATTTCTACTACTTCAGTTTTGAATTCTTTTTTTACTAAAAATTGGGTTAATACTCCCATTCCCGGGCCAATCTCTACAACATTTTTTGTTCCTTCACTTAATAAATCAGTAATGTCAAATGCGATTCTTTCATCATTTAAAAAATGTTGTCCTAAGTGTTTTTTTGCTCTAACGTTTTTCATCTTAGCTTTTTAACCTTTTAAAGAGTTTGGATGCAAAAACAAAATCATTCAACTCTTTATTGTCAGAATTTAGTAGTCCATCTTTATTTCCTGTCCACCATATTTCTCCATTATTAATGAAAGCAATATTTTCTCCAATTTCCATAACAGAGTTCATATCATGTGTGTTTACGATAGTAGTAATGTTATATTCTTTAGTGATTTCTTGAATTAAATTATCAATGATGATGGCTGTTTTTGGGTCAAGCCCAGAGTTTGGTTCATCACACAATAAATATTTTGGCTGCATTACTATTGCTCTGGCAATGGCAACTCTTTTTGTCATTCCTCCACTTAATTCAGAAGGCATTAAATCATTTTTACCTTCCAAGTTTACCCGTTTTAAACAGAAATTTACGCGTTCTAATTTTTCTTGTTCCGTTTTATCAGTAAACATGGATAAAGGAAACATAATATTTTCCTCAACACTCATGTAATCATAAAGCGCTCCTCCTTGAAAAAGCATCCCTATCTCTTGTCTAAGGATTCTTTGCTGTTTTGTTTTTATAGCATTAAAATCTACTCCATCAAATAGTACCGTACCACTATCTATATTATGCAGTCCAATTAATATTTTTATTAAGGTTGTTTTCCCTGATCCACTTTCTCCAATGATGAGGTTTGTTTTTCCTTTATCAAAAGAAAAAGAAACATTTTTTAAGACATGATTATCGCCAAAATGCTTTTCAATATTTTGTATTTCTATCATGATAAAATAATGTCAGTTAATATGTAATTGAATAGTAGTATTAATATACTGCTTGATACTACTGCTGTGGTACTTGATTTTCCTACGGCAATTGCTCCTCCTTTTGTATGGTAGCCAAAGTAAGCCGAAACAGAAGAAATGATAAATGCAAAAAAGGTGGTTTTTACAACTGCATAAGTGATGTAGAATGGCCTGAAGTCATATTTTAACCCGTACATAAAATCAGCAGTAGTTACATCAGCCGATAAGCCACCAACCCATGCGCCAATCATTCCTATACCCATACTCATTATTATTAGGAAAGGAAAAAACAAAACAGTTGCAATTATTTTGGGTAAGATGAGAAAAGAAGCAGAATTAATCCCCATAATTTCTAGTGCATCAATTTGTTCAGTTACGCGCATACTTCCTATTTCTGAAGCAATACTTGACCCAACTTTTCCTGCTAAGATTAATGAAATCATTGTTGGGGAAAATTCTAAAATTAAAGAATCACGACTTGCTAATCCCACTAAATATGCAGGGAGTAGCGGATTTGTCATGTTAAAAGCAGTCTGAATACTTACTACTGCTCCAACAAAAAAGGATAAAATAATTACTAAGCTCACTGAATTTAGGCCAACTTTTTCCATCTCTAATACGAGCTGTTTTCTAAAAACACTCCATTTTTCGGGAGCGCTTATGACTTTCTTCATCATAATGAAGTAGAGCCCTAGGTGGTGAAGTAGTTTTATCATATTGGCGGAAATTAAGTAATTTATTTAGATTTGCACATACTTATGAAAATACAAAAATACCACCTTTTATTTATTATCGGTTTATTTTTGCTTACTGCTTGCGGAGTTAGTAAAAAAAACGGCTGTAATACTTGTCCTAATTTTTCTTCAACTCACAGTCATATTAAATAATATTTTGCTGTAGTTTAACTTTAGATTAATTCTAAATAACTACATTTGCCCCCATGCAAAAATTAGCTAATTTAGCAATAGGTACTAAGGGAGAAATGCGATCAATTTCTGATAGTGATTTGGAACAAAAACTATTAGAGATGGGCTGTACTCCAGGCGAAAAAATTGAAGTGGTAAGGAAGGCTCCTTTTGGAGGTCCTATTGCAATTTTGGTTTCTTCTTATGTGCTGAGTATCAGAAAAGAAGATGCCATGAAGATTGATGTAAAATTATTGAAGGATGACTAAAAGGCAGATTAAAATTGCTTTAGCTGGAAACCCTAATTCAGGGAAAACTACTTTGTTTAATGCCTTTACAGGTTTAAAACAGAAAGTAGGAAATTACCCAGGAATTACAGTTGAAAAAAAGACAGGAAAATCAACTTTATCAGCTGATATTACTGCTGAGGTAATTGATTTACCAGGGACTTATTCCTTATTTCCAAAATCAATGGATGAGGAGGTAGCGCAACAGGTACTCTGTAACAATACGGATGAAGACTATCCTGATGTTACCGTAATTATTGCTGATGCTACCAATTTAAGGCGTTCCATTTTTTTACTTACTCAAGTTATTGACTTGAACATGAATGTAGTATTGGCCTTAAATATGGTTGATATTGCTACTAAAAAAGGAATACTTGTAAATGTAGATTTGTTATCGGAAGAATTAGGAATACAAGTAGTTGCTATCAATGCCAGAAAAAGAAAAGGGATTGAGAGTTTAAAAGAAGCGATTGTTAATGCGATAGATGAAAAGCCAAAGAAACCCTTTTTGGATGTAAGTAGAATTTTTAAAGGAGTAATTGAAAAGGTAAATGAAATTAGAGGAGTAGAGAATAATTACGCTTCTTTTTTGGCATTGTGTAAACAAAAATTAAGCGGTGAAGTAATTAATAGATGTGCCTTGAATCAATTGTGTAAAAAACATGAGATTATCCCTGAAAGAGCACAAGCAAAAGAGACGGTAAAAAGGTATAAAGCAATTGATAAAATTATTCTTTCTACTGTTAAAAAGGGAGCTCCAGTTGGGAGGTATCAGCTTACTAAATGGGTAGATGATTTGTTGATTCACCCTATTTTGGGCTATGTAGTTTTTCTTTCTATTTTGTTTTTATTGTTTCAGGCTGTTTTTTCATGGTCAGCTTATCCTATGGAATTAATTGATGGGTTATTTACTGATTTATCCATTTGGACGGCCAATGCTATGCCAAAGGGAATGTTGAACGATTTGGTAGTGAATGGTATTTTGGCAGGACTTGGGGGAATTGTAATTTTTGTACCACAAATTGCTTTCTTGTTTGCTTTTATTGCCTTTCTGGAGGATACAGGATATATGGCAAGAGTGAGTTTTATTACCGATAAATTATTGAGAGGAGTGGGCTTGAATGGAAGATCAATAATTCCTTTATTGAGTGGAGCTGCTTGTGCTGTACCCGCTATTATGTCTGCTCGTACTATTTCTTCATGGAAGGAAAGATTGATTACTATTATGGTAACGCCATTAATGTCCTGTTCGGCAAGGCTACCTGTTTATACACTCATTATTGCTATGATTATTCCTGCTGACGATTTCCTAGGTTTTAATCTGCAAGGTTTAGTGTTGATGGTTTTTTATCTGATTGGATTTGTATCAGCAATTGGAATAGCTTACCTTATGAAGTTTATCATAAAATCCAAAGAGCGTTCCTACTATATAATGGAAATGCCATCTTATAAAATTCCGGATTGGAAAACGGTAATTTATGCAATTATTGAAAAAGTAAAGGTGTTTTTGTTTGATGCTGGTAAAATTATTATTGCTGTTTCAATAGTATTATGGTTTTTATCCTCCTTTGCTCCAGGAAAGAAATTTGAGCAAATTGAACAGCAGTGGGCTGGTAAAGTAGATGCAGAAATGCACATTGCAGCTGATAAATTAGAAGCGTCCTATGCAGGGATTATTGGAAAAACTATTGAGCCGGCTATTAAGCCTTTAGGGTTTGATTGGAAAATAGGAATCTCTTTAATTACATCCTTTGCTGCTCGTGAGGTATTTGTTGGGACTATGTCGACTATATATAGTGTGGGGGATGATAATATACAATCCATACAAGAACGTTTGAAAAATGTAAAAAACCAAGATACAGGAGAGGCATTTTTTACGCCAGCAGTTGGAATTTCTTTAATGTTATTTTATGCTTTTGCCATGCAGTGCATGAGTACATTGGCGATTGTTTATCGAGAAACAAAACATTGGAAATGGCCTGCAATTCAGTTTTTGTATATGGGAGTGTTGGCTTATTTTTCTAGCTTTATTGCTTATCAAATATTGAGTTAATGGATGCTTTAAAAGCATTTTTACCTGCACCTTCTTTTCCTAAAATTAAGCATTGGATTAATGAACTTGATGTTCAAATTAAAATTACACCTCCTAGAAAAACAAAGTTAGGAGATTTTAAGGGAGTTAAGGATGCCTTATATATTAGTGTTAATAGTGACTTGAACCCCTATTCTTTTTTGATTACCTTAACTCATGAACTGGCACATGCTTTTGTTTATGTAAAGCACAAAAGAGGAGTTGCTCCCCATGGGACGCAATGGCAGGATACATTTAAAGCTATGATGTTAAATTTTTTAGACCCAACAATCTTTCCTGATGAGGTGCTTAAGGTATTGAGTGCGCATTTGAAACAGCCTAAAGCCTCTACCTTAACAGATGTAAATTTGGCATCCGTTCTGAAAAAATATGACCGTGTAAAAGTGATTACCATTTCAGATATTGATGAGGAGAGTATATTTTCAATTCCTAATGGAAAAATATTTAAAAAAGGAAAACAATTAAGAAAGCGCTACAGATGTGTAGAATGCACGAGTAATAAGGTGTATTTATTCCATCCATTAGCAGAAGTTATTCCGATACAATAAAAGGCTAATCTTTTTGTTGTACTTTAGCAAACGATTTTTTGAAAAAGACTATAATGATGAATAAAAATAATTATGCTGTAATTATGGCTGGAGGGATAGGTTCCCGTTTTTGGCCAATGAGTAAAGCAAGTTTTCCAAAACAATTTTTAGATATACTGGGTACAGGAGAAACTTTAATACAGCAAACATTTGCTCGATTGTCAAGAGTGTGTCCAGCTGAAAATATATTAATTGTTGCCAATAAAAATTATAAGCATTTGTGTTTAGAGCAGTTGCCAAATGTTGTAGAGAAAAATATATTGTGTGAGCCAGCAATGCGAAACACTGCACCTTGTGTTGCCTATGCAGTCTTTAGAATTGAAAGTGAAAATCCAGAGGCAAACATGATTATTGCGGCTTCTGATCATATCATTACAAAAGAAGATGAATTTGTAAGGGTAATGAACGATTGTTTAGAATTGAGTGCAGCTAATGATGTCCTACTAACAATTGGGATTACTCCAACTCGCCCAGATACAGGATATGGTTATGTACAGTTTACTGAGCAGGGTTTAGCAACTCATAAAAAAGTAAGAAAAGTAAAAACCTTTACTGAAAAACCAAATCAGGAATTAGCTCTTAATTTTTTGGATAGTGGTGATTTTTTATGGAATTCAGGAATGTTTGTTTGGAGCGCAAAATCAATAAATTTAGCCTACCGTAAACATTTGCGTGATATGTATGATGTATTTGAAGAAGGAAAGAAGTATTATAATACTGATAAGGAAGAGGAGTATATTGATAGGGTGTTTTCTGCTTGTAAAAATATTTCTATTGATTATGGGATCATGGAAAAGTCAGAGAAAGTATATGTTTATCCTGCTAGTTTTGGTTGGAGTGATTTAGGAACTTGGGGTTCTTTGTATACGCATCTGGATTTGGATGAAAATAAAAATGCGGTGCAAGGTAATGCGGTTAATTTATATGATTCTTCCGATAATATTATAAAAGTGCCTAATGATAAGTTGGTGGTTTTACAAGGATTAAACGGATATATTGTTGTGGAAAGTGAAGGAACATTACTTGTTTGTAAAAAAGAAGATGAACAACAAATAAAACAATTTGTTGCGGATATAAAGAGTCAAGCTTAAGAGTCAATGAAAAAGCTATTTCTTCTCTTATTTCCCCTCTTCTCCAATAAATAATTCTACTCATTTTAGCTTGAATATTGCAGTAGGATTAAGGTTAGGGAAGTAAGTACTCAATTCTAAAAATCGCTTAAATCTCAGTCTTTATTTTAGGGCATACTTTGATGTAAAATTTTAATTAATTGTGTAATTATTTATATAACAATCGCTTAGTGTGATTTATATAAAGTAAATTTACATCAGTATTTGTACGGATATAGAAGTTAAATACTTTTTGTATTATTGCATGAATTAATAACTAATATAAAAATATGAAAAAAATTTACAGTTTAATTGTTGTTGCTATTTTAGGAACTACAACAATGTTTGGGCAAGGTTTAGGTGCAAGTTTAGATTATGCAATGTGGAATGGTACAATGATTGAGAATTCTGAAACTACAGGATCAACAATTATTGCAGTAAACTACACTCACAATTTATCTGAAAAGATGGACTTAGTAGGTTCTGTTGGTTATGGAATGGGCTTTGGTGTTGTTCCTATGAAAGCAGATTTGAATTATAGAATTACAAATAAACTTTTTGCTAATTTAGGAATGGGTCTTTATATGATTTCTGATTCAACTTATGATGCAAATGCTATAGGAGTTGCAGAGGAGGGAAGTACAGATGTCGTAGAAGGTTCAGCTAATGAATTCGGAATTAACCTTGGTTTAAGCTATCAAGTTACTTCTGCTATCTCGTTAGGATTTAATTACAACATGATTAAGGGTGGTGATTATGATTTAAATGGAATGTCATTTGGTTTGTCTTATGCTTTTGGAAGTAAGTCCTCTGTTACAAAAGAAGATAAAGAAAAAAAATAATTTTAAAAAATAAATAATGAAAAGAATTTTACAATTACTCTTGGTGACATTGGTATTTAGTTCTTGTAGTAATATAATAGTTCCTTATTATACTACTGTAGATAAAATGACTAAAGTTAATCCAGGAATGACAAAAGAAAATGTGGTTACAATACTTGGTATTGCTCCATATGAAATATTTCATGGAATAGAAAATGGCTGTGAAATACATCAATTTAAGTATAAACATAAAGAAGTAAGTCATGGGACTTTAAACTCTTACTCAAACATTAAAGGTGCTGAAAGATTTGTTGACCCTTCTAATGTATATGTATATTATAGGAATGGAAAGGTTGAATCCTTAGTGACTGATGAAGGTAAGAAAGGTGGTTCAATGGTACTTTCATTTGCTCAAGAATTGCAAGATGCTTGTGATGGTCCTGAAGAAATTGCTCCAATTTATGGTTGTTTGGACAAAAAAGCTCTTAATTACAATAAGAAAGCTACTGTTCAAAGAAATGAAGGTGTTTCTGAATTAGGAACTGTTCTTACAATTGGTGATTGCGAATATTGTATTTGTGATTATAAGCCAAATAAGAAATATGATGCTAAGAAGAACTGTGGAGAAAGGTGTGTCCCAGTTGAAAAGCCAAAGAAGGAAAAGAAGAAATTAGAGGAAGAAGTTATTCTTGTAGGATCGGACTGTACTTTGTGTGATTTAGCTGATAAAGAAAATGCTCAAATTGATATTGATATTATTCACAAAAGTGGGAGACTCTGGAATAGAAAAATGAGATTCAATGAATATATTTCTAAGGTTTTTAATGGGTTTGAAGTGAAGAAGTCTAATAATAAAAAATCTAAATAAAATGAAGAATATAATAACATTAATCATAGTTGCTTTTGCTTTTACAGCAATAGCACAAGAATCAATTCCAGAATATACTACAATTGATAAATTGTATAAAGTTAGTCCTGGAATGACAGAGAAAGAAGTGACTTCAATTGTTGGTATCTCTCCTTATGATATTTATCATGATGTGGCAAATAATTGTAAAGTTTTGGTTTGGAATTATAGGCATAAACAGCATGCGATTCCTTCTTCACATGAAGATACAAGAGAATCATTATCAGGTGGAAAAACAACTTATATTAATACAGAAAAAGTATATATGACTTTTTCAGAGAATGATAAAAAGTTGATGTATTACTTTACTGATCAAGGCAAAGCGAGAAGTGTAAGTTTAATTGCTTCTGGAAGAGAATTACAAGAAATTTGTAATAATCCTGGTGGAATTAAAATTAAAGGTAAAAGCAAAGACAAGACAATTATCCGTTCTTTAAATAAACAAAGGTATGGTGCTTTTGTTAAATTTGGTATGGGTGCTAATCCTGAAGGTAATTCTGATTTATTAATTGGAGGGCAATATCGTTACATTTTTAAACCTTTTAATAATCAAAAGAGTTTATCATATGAGGCTAAATTACTTTTTAATTTAACTGGCTATGAGGAAATTGGAGAGGATGATTATGCAACACATGAAGATCATTTAGTGTTATCTGTGCCAATGTATGTCTGTTGGAATTGGAAATCGCTTTCAATTGGTGCTGGTTTACATTTAGGGTTTGGAAATGAAGATTCTGGAGATGATGATGCCAATGAAGATTCAGATATTTTTAGAGGAGAAAAGAAAGGATATGATCACTTTCTAAGTGTTCCAGTATTGAAAATAGGGTATAACTTATATGACAAACTAAATATTGAGTATAATCAAGATTTGTCAAATAATGGGCAGGGTTCAATAGGTGTAGGGTACTATTGGAATTTTTAAAGTTTTGGGTTAATAATCAAAACAATACAAATAAAAAGCCGAGCATTTGCTCGGCTTTTTATAATATTTATTATGGAATCTACAATCCTCCACACATGTCTTCTGGGCGTACCCAAGCGTCAAATTCTTCAGCAGTTAGGTATTCTAAATTAACTGATTCTTCTTTTAGTGTTGTTCCGTTTTGGTGAGCAGTCTTTGCAATTTTAGCTGCCTTTTCATAACCAATTTTAGTGTTTAATGCAGTAACTAGCATTAAGGAATTATCTAAATTCTTTTTTAGGTTCTCATAATTTGGTTCTATTCCAATAGCACAATTTTTGTCAAAAGAAATACAAGCATCCCCAATTAAGCGGGCAGATTGCAAGAAGTTGGCTGCCATTACTGGTTTGAATACATTTAGTTCATAATGACCTTGCATTCCTCCTACGGTTATTGCTACATCATTCCCCATTACTTGTGCGCAAACCATAGTAATTGCCTCACATTGGGTTGGGTTTACTTTTCCTGGCATGATGGATGAACCTGGTTCATTAGAAGGAATAATGATTTCTCCAATTCCACTTCTTGGTCCTGAGGCTAATAAGCGAATATCATTAGCAATTTTGTTTAAAGATACTGCTAATTGTTTTAAAGCGCCATGGCTTTCTACTATTGCGTCATGAGCAGCTAAAGCTTCAAATTTATTATCGGCAGTTATAAAAGGTAATTCTGTGAAATCAGCTATATATTGTGCTACTAGTTCAGAATATCCAGCAGGAGTATTAATTCCTGTGCCAACTGCTGTGCCTCCTAAAGCTAATTCTGATAAATGATCAAGTGTATTTTCTAATGCTCTTAGCCCATGATTCAATTGAGATACATATCCCGAAAATTCTTGCCCTAAAGTAAGTGGAGTTGCATCCATAAGGTGAGTACGCCCAATCTTAACTACTTTATTAAAGGCAACTGATTTAGCTTCTAAAGTATCGCGCAACTGCTCAATTCCTGGAATTGTATTTTCTACTATAGTTTTGTAGGCTGCAATATGCATTCCTGTAGGGAAGGTGTCGTTTGAGCTTTGCGATTTATTTACATCATCATTGGGATGGATTGCTTTTTCTTCATCCTCTAAAGTCCCACCATTTATAACATGTGCTCTATTTGCAATTACCTCATTAGTGTTCATATTACTTTGGGTTCCACTCCCTGTTTGCCAAATTACTAAAGGAAACTGTTCGTCATGTTTTCCTTCTAATATTTCATCACAAACTTTAGAAATTAAATCTCTTTTCTCTTCTGAAAGAACACCTAGTTCGCAATTAGTGTGGGCAGCTGCTTTTTTAAGATAAGCAAAGCCATATACTACCTCTAAAGGCATGCTTGCGGCAGCACCAATTTTAAAGTTATTTCTACTTCTTTCCGTTTGGGCTCCCCAGTATTTATCTGCTGGAACTTGTACTTCTCCCATTGTATCTTTTTCTATTCTATATTTCATCTTAAAATGTTTTGATAGTTTTATTTGTTGTTGTTTCTTTGTGCAAAATTAATGATTATGAAATTTCTAGGCTTTTTAATATTTGTTTTTGTTTTCCTAATGGCATTTTGGTGTATTATCTTCCTTGCTAGCGTTATCCCTTACTTCATTTTTGTTTGGGCTAAAGAGGGGAAATTAGAAGAAGATCAAATTCCTGCTTAAGCGAACAAGCTTAACACATTTTCTGGTGGCCTTCCTATTATCGCTTTATTGTCTTTAACAACAATTGGGCGTTCAATAAGTTTAGGGTTTTCAGCCATAGCATTTATTATTTCTGTTTCCGTTAATTCTTTTCCTTTGTAATTTTCTTTCCAAGTTGTTTCTTGTGTTCTTACAAGTTCAATCGGTTTGATGTTTATTTGTGATAAAAGTACCGTTATTTCTTCAGCTGAAAGCGGATTTTTAAGGTATTCAACAATTTCTATTGCTTTCGTTTTCTCCTCAACTAGTGCAAGTGTTTGTCTGCTTTTGCTGCACTTAGGGTTATGGTATATTTTCATATTTTATTTTTGTCCGAATTCCATTAAATACGCTTTTATAAAAGCATTTAAATCTCCATCTAATACTTTTTCAGGATTGGAGGATTCATAGTTTGTTCTTAAATCTTTCACCATTTTATAAGGATGTAGCACATAACTTCTTATTTGCGATCCCCACTCAATCTTCTTTTTTGAGCCTTCTAATTTGTTTCTTTCCTCTTGTTTCTTTCTTATTTCTAACTCATAGAGTTGAGACTTTAGTAGTTGTATTGCTTTTGCTTTATTTTCAAGCTGTGAGCGGGATTCAGAATTTTCAATTGTAATTCCTGTTGGTCCGTGTTTTAGTCTTACTGCCGATTCAGTTTTGTTTACTCCCTGCCCTCCAGCACCACTTGCTCTAAAGGTGTCCCAACTTATTTCTGAAGGATCAAGATTAATTTCTATACTCTCATCAGCTAATGGGTAAACGAATACGGAGGCAAAAGTGGTATGTCGTTTTGCATTGGAATCAAATGGGGAAATCCTTACCAATCTATGCACGCCATTTTCTCCTTTTAAATGTCCAAAAGCAAAGTCACCTTCTATTTCAATCGTAACTGATTTTATCCCTACGGGTTCTGCTTTTTGTATATCAAGGGTTTTCACTTTGTATTTATTCTTTTCTCCCCACATTAAATACATACGCATAAGCATTTCAGCCCAATCTTGTCCTTCTGTTCCTCCTGCTCCTGGGTTTATTGTCATTACTGCTGAAAGGCTATCTTCTTCAGCACTTAGCATATTTTTAAACTCTAATTCTTCAACTGAATTTTTTGTTTTTTCAAGTTGGATACTAAGTTCTTCTTCACTTGCTTCCAGTTCTAATAAAACAGCTAGTTCATCAATGTTATTGCTTACAGAGTTGTAGGATTTCAACCAACTTTTAAGTGTGCTTAGTTTCTTTAGTAGGAGTTGTGCTTCCTTAGGATTGTCCCAAAATTCATTTTGCTGGGATTCAGTTTCGTAAGTATCTGCCTCTTCTTGCTTTTCTTTAATGCCAATGAACTTATAGAGTTCATCTTTTCGTGAAGTGAGTGCTTTTATTTGTTCTTGGCTTACCATTGGTCAAAAGTAATTATTTATCGCTTAACTCTCTTATTTTATCCCACACCAAATTACTTTCAAATCCTCTTTGTATCAAAAAGTTAGCAATTTTTGTTTTTCGGGTAAAATGATTTTTATCTTTTAGTGTAGCTTTCTTCTGATGAAATAATTTTTCCAACACTTGATTGTAGTCATTGTCATCAATTTCTTGTAATCCGATATTTATGCAAATTGTTGAAATCTGTTTGCGTTTGAGTTCATTGGTTATCTTTCGCTTCCCCCAGTTTTTAATTCTGAATTTCCCTCTGCAAAAAGAGCATGCATAGCGCTCTTCATCTACAAATCTCTCATTGATAAGTATTTCTAGGATATGGTCCTTTGTGGCTTGTTGTAAACCCCATTCCCTCATTTTTTCAAGCACATCCCATTGACACCTATCTTGCATAGCACAATAATTTTTAATGCGTTCAATCGCAATATTAATGTCATAAACTCTTTTATTGTGCATTTTTCAAAAGTACTAAATCTGATTATAAATACTACTTTTGTCGCCATGCAAAACAAACAAGCAATTACTCTTTTATTTTTAGCAAATATTATTTCTGGTTTAGCTCAGGGGATAAGTATGGTGGCTATTCCTTGGTATTTTGTTAAAATTGTTGAACGTCCTGAATTGTTTGCGTCTGCTTATATTCTGATTACATTTCTTACTTTATTTTGGGGCTTGTATGCAGGTGCCTTAATTGATCGTTACTCCAGAAAAAAACTATTTATCATCATTAATGTAGTATGCGGAGCATCTATTGGAAGTATAGCTTTGTATGGTTTTCAGATGGCTTATCTGACTGATTTTTTGGTCCTCTTAGTTTTTGGTATTACTATTTTTAACTATAATGTGCACTATCCTAATTTATATGCTTTTGGGCAGGAAATTACAGAGCCTAAAAATTATGGAAAACTGAATTCCTATATTGAGGTTCAAGGTCAAACTACTTCAGTGTTAGCAGGAGCTTTTGCAGCATTGTTGCTAACGGGTACACAGAACAATATGTTGGAAATTGCTGGGTTCAGCATTCACTTGCCATTCGATATTAAAGCTTGGGAAATATATGAGGTATTTTTAATGGATGCAATAACTTATGTAGCTGTAATCTTTATTTTTCTGTTGATGAAATATAAGCCTATTATAAAGGAACAAGTACATAAAGGGAATTTATTTTTACGCTTGAAAGGAGGTGTACAATACTTAAAGGATCATCCAATAATTTTTGTTTTTGGTTTTCTTTCCTACATGCTTTTTGCATTTACTTTGGTGGAGGTTCATGTCATTCTTCCTTCTTATGTGCATAAATTTTTGCAGATGGATGGTAATGTATACGCTTCTGCTGAAATCTATTATTCAATGGGAGCAATTTGTTCAGGAGTACTAATCCTTAGAGTGTTCAGAAAAATAAATACTGTAGCTTCTATTATTATCTTGCTTGTTTTTGTGTCTTTTGCTTTTTATGGAATGGCAGTATATAAACTGCTTTGGGTGTTTTTTGCAGGAAATCTTATTCTTGGAATTGCCAATGCTGGCGTTCGAATCCTAAGAACAACTTATATTTTTAACCATGTTCCGAATAATTATATTGGTAGGGTTAACTCAGTTTTTAACTCTTTAAATATAGTAGTAAGAATGCTGATGATAGGTGCTTTTGCTTTACCATTTTTTAATATTGATGACAATATTAGGTATGGTTACTTTGTAGGTGTAGGGTTAATGTTCTTAACACTTATTCCTTTAATTATTTGGTATAAGCGAATAATATCAGCTGAAAGGAGCTAGCTTATTTTATTACAGTATATTGTAGTAAATGCAATCTTTCGTCTCCGGTAATGCTTATTTTTCTCCCAAATTTATTGGTCCATTGCTTACTGATTGATGTAGAGAACCATCCTTCTTTTTTGTTGATGTAACTTGCTACAAAAGGATGTGTTGAAATATGAATATTCCCTTTGCGTGTTTCGGTAAGGTTGTGAAGTTTGGTTTCAATTTGATCAATTAACAATAAGCTAGAATCAATCTTTCCATTTCCTGAACACATTGGACAACTTTCTTGGGTATCAATACTCATTTCAGGGCGAACTCTTTGCCTTGTTATTTGTATTAAACCAAAGCGAGTTGGAGGCAAAACATGGTGTTTTGCTTTATCTGTACTCATTGCTTCCTTCATTGTTTCTGTCAAGAGTTTTCTGTTCTTCTCCTGCTTCATGTCAATAAAATCAACAACAATAATACCTCCCATATCTCTAAGGCGTAATTGTCTTGCTACTTCATGTGCAGCCTCCAAATTAACGGCTAAAGCATTTGCTTCTTGGTCTTTTTTGGAATCTACTTTTTTACCACTATTTACATCAATTACATGTAGGGCTTCAGTATGTTCTATTACTAGGTAGGTTCCTTTTTTCATAGTTACATTTTTTCCAAATGCACCTTTTATTTGTTTGGTAACATTAAATTCCTGAAAGATAGGAGTGTCTTTTTTGTGCAATTTAACAATCTTTTCTTGTTCAGGCGAAATGCGTGCAAGATATTCCTTTAGCTCTTCCTGAACCTCAGGGCTATTTACGTGAATGTTATTGAATTTTGCACTTAGCAAATCTCTTAAGATAGCTGCTGAACGGTTAAGTTCTCCTAATATTTTGGTGTTAGGTTCAGCATCTTTTAGTTTCTTGCTTACAATTTGCCATTTTTTGTACAGGTTTTTTAAATCTCTATCTAGTTCTGCAACCTTTTTTCCTGTTGCAACTGTACGGACGATTACTCCAAACCCGTGTGGCTTTATACTTCTAATTAGCTTTTTTAGTCTTGCTTTTTCTTCAGGATCAGCAATCTTCTGAGAAATAGAAACGCGATCAGAGAATGGTAATAAAACCATGTATCTTCCGGCAAGAGAAATTTCGGTAGTTAATCTAGGTCCTTTTGTTGAAATTGGTTCTTTAGAAATTTGAGTAAGGATTAAATCTCCTCCCTTTAAAGCGTCATTAATTTTCCCATCTTTTTCAAGGTTCTTTTCTTTCTTGAAGTTTTTTAAGGATGCTGTATTTAGCTTTTTGTCAATTGCTTTCCTGGTAAAATTCTTGAAAGAATTAAACTGTGGGCCAAGGTCAAGATAGTGTAAGAAACCATCTTTTTCATAGCCTACATTTACAAATGACGCATTTAACCCAGGAACTGTCTTTCGGACTTTTCCCAGGTAAATATCACCTACTGAAAAATTGTTATCGTGCTTTTCTTTATGAAGTTCTATTAGAAGTCCATTACGCAAAAGCGCAATCACTACTTCAGAAGGCCTTGAATCGATAATAAGATCGTATTTCATGGCGTATCGTTTAAGAAACTAGAGTTAAAAACTAAAGTCTATTTAGTTTTATGTCTGTTTTTTCTTGAACGCTTCTTGCGTTTGTGAGTAGCGATTTTTAATCTTTTCTTTTTCTTTGCTCCTGACATAATTTATCTTTTTAGCTTATTAAAAAGCTTATTTTACGTTATTCTTTACTTCCTCAACAAATACTTTTGCCGGCTTAAATGCTGGAATGTGGTGTGCTGGGATAATAATAGTTGTGTTTTTCTTGATATTTCTACCTGTTTTTTCAGCTCTTTTCTTAGGTTTAAAAGTTCCAAACCCTCTTAAAAATACAGCTTCATTAGCTGATATTGAATCCTTGATCTCATTCATCATTGATTCAATAATTGCTAAAGTAGTTAATTTTTCTACTCCTGTTCTTTCTGAAATCTTACTAACAAGTTCTGCTTTTGTCATCTTTATTCTATTGTATATTAAATTCTTGACTAATTTTGAGCCTGCAAATATATTAAAAAAAAATAGCTCAGCTATTATGTGTTTGTCTTTTTTATAGAGTTTATTGTTTTATTTTTCAAAGAGTTATGGATTTTTCAAATAAGTTAGTGAGTTGGTATCAATCCAACAAAAGGGATTTGCCTTGGCGTAACACTGCCAATGCCTATTATATTTGGCTTTCTGAAATTATATTGCAGCAAACAAGAGTTGCACAAGGAATGCCCTATTATCTTGCTTTTGTAAATGCTTTTTCCAAGGTAGAGGATTTGGCAAATGCTTCAGAGGATGAAGTGCTGAAGATGTGGCAGGGGTTGGGGTATTATTCCCGAGCTAGAAATTTGCATTTTACGGCTAAAGATATTGCTGATAATTATGGCGGAGAATTTCCGAATGATTATCAAAAGATATTAAAATTAAAAGGGGTAGGAACATATACTGCTGCAGCAATTACATCTTTTGCTTTTGGCTTGCCTTATGCTGTGGTGGATGGGAATGTAATTCGTGTTCTGAGTAGAATTTTTGGTGTAGATACTCCTTTTGATACCACAATTGGGAAAAAACAATTTGCGGAGTTGGCACAAGAGCTATTGATTAAGGATAATCCTTCAGAATATAATCAGGCAATTATGGAGTTTGGTGCTATGCAATGCAAGCCAAAATCTCCTGATTGTAGTATTTGTCCTATGCAAGATTTTTGTGAGGCCTATAATAAGAATACAATTGCTGAATTGCCAGTAAAGTCAAAAAAGATAAAAGTTAAAAAAAGGTTTTTACATTTTTTAATGATTGAGGAAGACGGGGGTGTTTATTTGGGAAAACGAAAGAAGGGAATTTGGAATGGGCTGTATGAGTTTCCTTTTTTGGAGTTTGATAAAAAGGCAGATGAAAAGCAGGTGATAGCGGCAGAAGATTGGAAGAATATTTTTAATGGCGCTAAGGTTGAAATAGCATCTATTTCTCCTGAGTTTATTCATGTGCTTTCGCATCAAAAAATACATGCACAGTTTTGGCGACTAAAAACTAAAAATGTTCAATTGAAGAATTTTGACTTTATTGCTGAAAAAGATTTGTTGAATTATCCAGTTTCTCGCTTAACAGAAAAGTATTTTGAGACGATAGAATTAATTTAGATTTTATATATTTGTTGAAATTCTAATTTAAATAATTGTTGTTATGGCTGGAGTAAATAAGGTGATATTGGTAGGAAATTTAGGGAAAGACCCTGAAGTAAGGTATTTGGATAATGGTGTTGCAGTGGCAAATTTTTCCTTAGCAACAACTGAGAATTATAAGAATAAAGCAGGCGAGCGTGTGAGTCAAACAGAATGGCATAATGTTGTGTTATGGAGAGGTTTGGCTGAAGTAGCTGAAAAGTATCTTAAAAAAGGAGCTAGTGTTTATATTGAAGGAAAAATAAAAACTAGAAAGTGGGAGGATAAAGAAGGGAGTACTAGGTATAATACTGAAATATTAGCGGACAATATGACTATGTTAGGTGGGAAGCAATCACAACAAGAAAATGTTGCGCCAACTCCTGCTGCTGATACCACTGCCGATAAAGCAGATGATTTACCGTTTTAATTAAATAATTTATAATTTGGAAGAGGTTCCCGTCCCGATAATTTTATCAATCTTTAGTGGAGTAGAGCTGCACCTTTTTAATGCAGAAGTACTTACAAGTTTAGTTGTTGTTTTAGTGTTAATCATTTGTTCTGCATTTATTTCGGGTGCTGAAGTTGCTTACTTTTCTTTGAGTGCTAGCGAAATGGATGATTTGGAAAAAGAAAAGGAAAGTAGTTTGATTATGGATCTGTTGAAAAAGCCAAATCAGCTTTTGGCTACTATTCTAATTGCCAATAATTTCATCAATGTTGCTATTGTTGTCCTTTCTGCTTATTTGACTTCCTTGGCTATTTCTTTTCCTGAAGGCTCTTCTTTGGAATTTATTTTTCAAGTTGTAGTAATTACCATTTTGTTGGTTCTTTTTGGTGAGATTACTCCGAAAGTATATGCTAATCAGAATGCAAAACAATTTTCGGCTAATATGGCTAAGCCACTCTTGTTTTTACGAAAAATATTTTATCCTTTGAGTTATTTGCTGGTAACAACCACTAATTTTATTGATAAGCGTTTGGCACAAAAACAAACAGAGGTTTCTGTTGAAGAAATTACAAAAGCTTTGGATATTACTGAGCATGCAAGTAAGGAAGAAGAAAGAAGAATATTGAGGTCGATTGTTGAGTTTGGAGATACGGATGTGAAAGAGGTGATGAAATCCCGAGTAGATGTATTAGCAATTGAACATAAAACAAAGTTTAGAGAGGTATTGCAAATGATAATAAGCTCAGGTTATTCTCGTATTCCAGTGTATAAGGATCAATTTGATGCTGTTTTAGGCATACTATATATAAAGGATTTAATTCCTTTTTTGGATGAGCAGGATGAGTTTGATTGGGTTAAGTTATGCCGACCACCTTATTATGTTCCAGAAACAAAAATGATTAATGATTTGCTAAAAGAGTTTCAGGTAAAGAAAAATCATATCGCTATTGTGGTGGATGAATATGGTGGGACTTCAGGAATTGTAACTTTGGAAGATGTGTTAGAAGAAATTGTGGGAGAGATTAATGATGAGTTTGATGGAGATGAAAATATTTATTCTAAGTTGGATGATCATAATTATATTTTTGAAGGAAAAATTTCATTGATTGATTTCCTGAAAATAGTAAAAGGAGAAAATGATTATTTTGATGAGGTAAAAGGCGAATCTGATTCTTTGGCAGGATTAGTGCTTGAATTGGAAGGAAGAATTCTTAAGATTGGGGATGTTTGCAAAATACCACCTTATACTATGGTGGTGGAATCTGCCGATTTAAGGCGTATTAAACGATTGAAAGTTACCATTGATGAAAACTAAGTTCTTATTTTTTATTGCTGTTTTACTAATGGCTTGCAATACTGATTATACACCCAAACCAAAAGCATTTATAAAGTTAGATTTTCCTGATAAGGTATATGAAAAATTGGATGCTGATTGCCCTTTTTCTTTTGAAGTTCCGGTATATAGTCAATTAGGTCTTAAAGGAAATAGTTGTTTGATGGATTTAAGTTTTCCTCAGCAAAAGGCAGTATTATATGTTTCTTATTTCACTTTAGATAATAATTTAGAAGCTCATACTCAGCAGTCTCAAAAACTAGCCTACAAACACAATGTAGTAGTTGATGCAATTAGGGAGCAACAGTATATTAATGACTCCTTAAAGGTGTATGGAATGTTGTATGAATATGATGGTATTTCTGCTACTTCTACTCAGTTTTATTTAACGGATAGTGTAAATCATTTTTTAAGAGGGGCGCTTTATTTTAATACAGAAGTAAATGATTCTATTTTGCCAATAAATCTCTTTTTAAAATACGATATTAAGCATTTAATTGAGACTTTCCACTGGAAAGATAAGTAAGCCGAACCACTGCAAGTAAAAGTATAATTGCAATAAATTGATGGGTTGTAGCTGTATGAATTTGCACCCTTAATAATAGTGTGGCAATCCCCAATGTAATTTGAGTAATCACTAAAGCAAGAACTAAATTCCCTGCATTTTTTAAAGAAGTTTTTCTAGTCTTATTATAAGTGATAAGTGAAATTGCAAATACAATCCATGCAAATAAGCGGTGGAAAGCTTGAATGTCAAAGCCATTGTTGATTAAGCTAAAATCACTTGTATTCCTAATGGTGTAGCCAAATATACTTTTGAAAATACCTCCGTCAGTTGGTAGTAAATATCCTGCTTTTAGCCCTGCTACAAAAGCGCCATAAATTATCTGAATAACTAAAGTGGCTATGAGCCATTTGCTGAGTTTGTTTATGGTTCTGTTGGGTTTCTTTTCTGCATCATTAAAGCTCAATACTAACCAATAAATATAGCACATCAATCCAAAAGCAGTTACTAGGTGTATTGCTAAGCGATAATGACTTACGGCTGGGACATCAACTAACCCACTTTTTACCATAAACCAACCTAAAAACCCTTGCAAAGCACCAAGCGAGAGCAGGAACAGTAATTGTTTTTTCTGTTTTGAGTTGAACCATTTTTTTGTCCAAAAGATAATGAATGGAATAATGAATACTAACCCAATTAATCTTCCTAATAGTCTGTGTAGGTATTCCCAAAAGAAAATAGATTTGAACTCGCTTAAACTCATTCCAGTATTAATTTTCTGGTATTCAGGAAACTGCTGATATTTTGCAAATGTTTCTTGCCATTGGGTTTCGTTAAGTGGTGGAATTGTGCCGCCAATTAGTTTCCATTCTACCATGGAAAGTCCTGAGTGGGTTAAACGAGTGATCCCTCCAATAATAATCATTAATGCGATTAGTACCAGCCCAGAATAAAGCCAAGTTGTAGTAATTCTTTTTTGTTGTGTATTCATTAGGGCAAAAATAACTAACCTATATTTGCCGCCAATAAAATTCTATGGAAAAATCAATAAAAAATTATATAGTTTTAGTACTTCTCGCAATTATTTGGGGGAGTTCTTTCATTTTAATGAAAAGAGGGCTGGATGTATATAGTTATACTCAGGTGGCTGCTTTGCGTTTGTTTATTGCCTTTCTTTCCTTAACTCCATTTTTACTGAAGGCTGTTAAGGTTGTGCAGAAAAAGCATATTGTTCCTATTGTTGTTATGGCGCTTTTTGGGAATGGAATTCCTGCTTTTTTATTTACCAAAGCACAGACTCAACTGGATAGTTCTTTGGTGGGGATTTTAAATTCATTAGTCCCTTTATTTACCTTGTTATTGGGCGTTTATTTCTTTAAAACTAAGCCAACAAAAACGAATATAGTAGGAATTATTATTGGCTTATGTGGTGCTGTTTTTCTCACCTATTCCACAATGGGAGGTGGTGTAGAGATTAATAGTTATGTGTATTTAGTTATTTTGGCTACTATAATGTATGCAATTAGTATAAATGTGATTAAAAAATATTTACATGATTTAGATGCGCTTTCTATTTCCTCCTTGGCTTTTTTAGTAATTGGTCCGTTTTCGGCTATTTACATTTTCAATACTGATTTTATGGCTCTTTCTGTAACCAATGAAGGG